>Ga0078972_1000477_pt2 | contig 114873 bp, 74 predicted proteins | sample YelNatPaOPGAMG01_FD_67568 | JGI IMG/M metagenome (GOLD analysis project Ga0078972, IMG submission 67568) | Hot spring thermophilic microbial communities from Obsidian Pool, Yellowstone National Park, USA - OP-RAMG-01 (SPADES assembly) (version 2) | ecosystem: Environmental > Aquatic > Thermal... | reverse complement strand
GCGAAAGCAAAGGCCAGCCGACCAGCCATCACGCGCCTGATCGCAAAGACAACATCAGTCTGCCCGTGGCGTCGCCCGTCCCGTCACACGGGAGAGACGAAACGCAAAAGTTAGAATGTCTATCCCGTGCGTCGTGCTGTGCCTCGTCACCTGCAGAATTCTCTTTGCAGAACGAGCCGTCCGTTGGACACTCGAAGCCAATAGCGCATGAAGCGTTGGAATCATTTCCTTTGCCTGCTGCTGGCGGCGTCGGCCTTTGGCTACGCGCCAGAGCTGCGGATGGTTCTGCCCGATTTGGCCACGCTGGTTCTTCATCACAGCTAGCTTGACGACGACGGCAACCTGATCCAATACTGCTACGACGCCAACGGCAACCTAACCAACCTGGTTTACCCCGGTGGTAAGAACGTGTTTTACTATTACGACAGTCACAATCGGCTGACTAACGTGACTGACTGGGAAAATCGCAAGACGAGCTTCGAGTATGACCTGGCTGGCAGGCTCACCAAGATAGTTCGGCCGAATGGTACTTTGCGGCACATGCAGTATGATCCTGCAGGTCAACTGACAAACATCCTTGAGGTTACGGCATTGGAAGAGCCGATTGTGTGGATCAAACAGGGCTGGGACCCGATTCGTGATCAATCCGAATGCCAGACTGAGCCAGGTGCTGGTCTGTGTACGCTCGGGTGTGACCAAGTACTACGTCTATGGTTTGGGGGGCCTGTCACTTTGGGGTCAGTGCTTGAAATTTGACAACCTTGTTGCTTCTGCGGTCGGGAACGGTCAGTCTTTACGGCGTTATTGCATAAAGACTCTGCATGTTATTCAAAGGTGCAATCTGCCATGTCACCAGTTGTGCGTATGAAACTGATAGTGCTTGGTTCCGGGTGAATTTGGATGGACCTGAACCGTTGACTTATAAGTGGAAAAGGATGTATCGCTGGACGAATGAATGGGAATTGCTTACCAATGAAACTAACTGTTTTTTTGAATGGACTAAACGCGGACCAATGGGAGGATAATTCGCATGTTTGTGTAGTTGTTAGCAATGCAGCTGGAGAAACGCTGGAGTTGGGGCCGGCGAAGTTGGAAGTGTATCTTATGGCGATCTCATTGTGGGCAGTAAAACCAACGGTAAAGGCCCTGCATCCCGGTATTCTGCCACAATTAATGTCCGTGGCGAGCTGACAATGGGGTGGCCAAAAGTTCACTCTCTTTGCAAGCCGGGCCGAAGAAGAACATTATCTCGACCTGGAGGCGCGCACCGTCGCGCTTGCGGTAAGAGGCGCAGATCACATGTGTATTTGTGAACGGTACATATCCATAATTAAGAGGACAGCGCTATGAAACGCAGCAGATTACATATTTTTACGATAGTATATTTCGTGACCCTTTTGCCTTTGGTAATAGCAGGTCAAGATTTCATTCTCGAAACAAATGTAAACACGATCACCATCATCGGATACACTGGGGCAGGCGGTGATGTGATCATCACAGATACAATCAATGATATGCCGGTAACTGGAATCAGGGGTTGGGCCTTTGGCGGAACTGCTATAACGCGCCTTTTTATTCCCCACAGTGTCACAAATATCGGTCTTGGCATAGCCGCATCTTGTGAGGACTTGCTAGAAATATGTGTTGATCCTAAAAATCCGTTTTACAGCAGTATTGATGGCATTTTGTTCGACAAAGATCAGACGACGATAATTCAATTTCCAGGTGGCAAGTCGGGAAGCGATATGCTTCCCAAAACGTTAAGACGCATTGCCAATTCGGCATTCTGGGGCAGTACTAAACTCATCAGGTTTGATATCCCTGATGGCGTGACAAGTATTGAAGACTACGCCTTCGAGTGGTGCACCAATCTGAAACACATTACAATCCCTAGCAGTGTCACGAATATTGGTGTCTCAGCGTTCGAGTTATGCGTTGCTTTAACGAATGTTGTGTTTAGAGATTGTTCTGCGAGTATTGGCCCATGGGCATTTAGTATGTGCAAGGCCCTTCGACACGTTATAATACCCGGTTCTATACAAAGCATTGGAAATTGGGCATTCATGTGGTGCACAAATATAACTAACGTCACCCTTATGGAGGGTGTGCGTCAACTTGAAAGTTATGCATTCGATCATTGTAGCGCGCTCACGAACTTCGTCATTCCTGCTAGCGTAACCAACATCCAAAGCCGCGTGTGGAACTACTGCGTTAAGTTACGGTCTTTTAGTGTAGATGAACAAAATGAGTTCTATAAGAGCGTGGATGGAGTTCTTTTCAACAAGACTGGCTCAGTATTACTTCAATGGCCTCGCGCAAAAGGTCGAGACTATATTATTCCAGAAAGTGTTGTCACGATTGGTGATTGGGCATTTCATCTTTCGGCGATACGGAGTATCACGATCCCTTCGAATGTAAGAACTATTGGGGGTGCGGCGTTTGCAGAGTCGAGCTTAGAGTGGGTAAAAGTTCTGCCGGGCACGGTCACCGTAGGTGACTCCGCGTTCGAAGGGTGCGAGTCGTTGCAGTATGTATCGTTACCGAACACTGTTTCTAGCATTGGAGATCGGGCATTTTCTGAGTGCCGAAAACTGTACGGTATAAAAATTCCTGAGAGTGTCACAAATATTGGGAGGGCTGCTTTTGAGAGATGCGAGCGTTTGGACGTTGTATTGATACCTCTGGGGGTTAGAGAAATATCTGAGGGGACGTTTAGTGGTTGTAGCCGGCTGACCAGTGTGAAGCTCCCCGGAAGCGTCGTTAGCATCGGCTCCCGGGCATTCGAGTATTGCAATAGTCTTACAGCTCTGTCGCTGCCTGAAAGCATAGTTAATGTTGATGAATGGGCATTTTATAGTTGTGTGCGATTGACAAATGTCTTCCTGCCAAGGAATGTGACTAATGTCGGGGCAACGGCCTTCGGTGGATGCAGGGCGTTGTCGGAAATAAACGTGGACCCTGAGAATATCGCGTATACGAGTGTAGATGGTGTGCTGTTTGATAAAGAGATGAAGAAGCTTGTTCAGTGCCCTGGCGGTAAGACTGGTAATTACAGCGTGCCTATGAGCGTGTTAAGAGTTGTTCAAGGCGCGTTCGATGGTTGTGAAAACCTGGTTAGCGTTATTATGCCTGCGGGGATTGAGATCCTTGATGATTATACGTTCTACGGGTGCAGTGTATTGAGAAGTGTGTATTTCCGGGGAGATGCACCATTGATGGGCACTAAAGTATTTTATCTCAGCGGAGTGAGTAATGTATTTTACCTTCCTGGAGCGAGGGGTTGGGGAAATGAATGTGGCGGCCGGCCAACAGCTCTGTGGCTACCGCGCTTGGAATTTAAAGCGAGTGACGTTGGGGGCGGGCCAATACGTTTCGGCATGGTAATCACATGGGCTGCTGGCCAGACGGTCGTGGTAGAAGCCTGCAGCGAACTTAATATTGATGTGTGGGTGTCCCTTCGAACGAACAACTTAGCCAGCGACTCGGTGGTGTTCGAAGATTATGAGTGGACAAATAGTATGTCTCGGTTTTATCGGGTTCGGTCGCCTTAACTGGTTGTTGAAAAAGTCCGATTAGAAATTGAACTCTGAAAAGAGAAATGAGTCTAAGAAGAAACTTCAAGAGGAACACCAAAAGCACAACCTGAATTTATTTTCGTATTAGACATAAACAGATGTGTAACAGCACATCATTCGTTGCGAATAATCAAAAGCCAGGTGGATGCCGTACTTAAGAAGTCTTCGCCGTTATTTAATGAATTGTATGAGGAGTTTGGGCGTCCCAGCATTCCACCTGAGCAACTTCTCAAGTATCGTATTCTCATGGCGCTTCACAGTGTGCGCAGCGAACGACTATTTTGCGAGCAACCTGGGTACAATCTGCTCTGGCTCTGGTTTTTGAGGCGCGGTGTTAGCGATGGGAGGTTTGATTACAATGAATTTATTAAAGAGAACCGGAAAGTATTTACTTCTGATGTAGCTAAGTGTTTCAAGAGTGAAGTTTATGAACTATTCAGACGGCATGCTTGGGCCAGGAACGCGCATTTTACTGCTGATATAAAAGTGATTGACTCCTGGGTTGTTAAGAACTCTTAACGAAAGGATAACGCATCTGAGTCGGGAAATGGGTGTCCTGGTGTTATAACGCCAGTAGGGTAGATATCTGTAATCTAAAAGTTAATATAATCTGCTAGGGTTTTTTTGGGAAGCGGGGTATTACTTTTTAAAAACAAGTAAAAAGAATAAAAAAACACATCTGGTGTGTTAGCGACTTCAATCAAACTACAAAACAATTTTAGACTACCGATTTTAAAGATTAAATCCTTCGGTTCCCACTCGAACCATTGAATTCTTGTTAAGAATAAGGGTTCGATCGTATTGGTCTGGGGCTATCCTATATTTAGTTAGAATATTGTTGACATATTAGAAAAAGTAGGATGTTATTTTGGGTATTAAATCGGTGCAATGGTTTTGAATTACATACTTCGTATTTCATTATTAATAAATATATGAAGCAGGGGGTGTTAAATGAAAACCAAATTTCCAAACAACTACTTTCGATCTAAATGTTTGAAAAATTCCGGGCTGAAGGCCTCAGAAAGTTTTAAGATAGAGGTCCTGATTGTAAGTTTAATTCTTAAATCAGGTGTCAAATATTTGCAAATGTTAAGTCATTTAATTTCTTATTTATCAAAGATAAAAATTTTGGGTTTACGGCAAAGTAAGTTAAGAAATAAATTGATATGTAGTAATCTTACTATTTCACTGATTTATCTTTTATTTTTAGTATTTCAGGAATCTTTAGCATATACAAACAGGGTAGAGATTTTTCCTACGACTGAGTCTTTTACTCAACATAAATATAGATTAGTCTGGCCGACAATTGGTGGAAGCCGCTATGAGGTTGAAGAGACAACTAATTTGATTGATTGGTATACTGGTTATGCGGTTGTGGCTACTGGTCCAGTTCAGCAGATGATTTTTAAAGCCGGAAATGTTTCAAGATTTTATCGTGTGAAGACTTTTGACGAACAAGCGCCTATGATAAAAAAACGATATCCAGCAGACGGCGCATTTTCGGTTAAACGTTTCAGTGATATTGAAATAGAAATAGATGATGCCAGTGGTATAGATACTAACTCAATAACATTAGTAATAAGCACACTGGGTCGATATACATTGGCAAATACAAATCTAATGTATAAAGCCGGTGTTTTAAAATGGTTGAATGATGGTAGCACGTCGATTGGGGGGTGGGGGTCGAATGTAACTGTTACGGTTATATTGGCTGATGTATTTGGGAATTCTACTACAAATGAATGGCAATTCACTTTAGAGCGCGAGCCTAAAACGGTTACAAATTTATTTGTTTTTGGATCTCCGCAAGCCTTAATGTGCGGGCAAAGAATAGAAAAAGCTCCTACATCAGCATTATTATACGGTTATGGAGTAAAACCAATGGTTACTAGCTCATCATCGTGGGTTATTAAATCTGTAAATTCAAATAGTGTTATAATTTCATATTCTGAATCTGCGCCAGACATAACTAAGGGTACATACATTTGCAATTTAACCCCAGTAACAGCTGATGAAATATTTTATCGCAGGGTTACTGGCGTAAGAAACGATATGTCCGGGAGGGTTATGACTTTATATACCGAGAATGTTCCACTGGAAAAATTTATAGAGTCAGGTTCTGTTTCTATATCATCTGATTCAATGTTATATGAATTAGACACGAATAATGTCATTATTAAGGCTATATCGTCTTCTTTTTCGTTTGGTAATATAGGTTTAGATTTGAGCGGGATAAAACTTTATGAATACAGTGGGATTTCGATAAGTTTCGACGAGGCTAAATGGTTTTACAGGCCGAATGTTAAGCTCGCTTTAGACTTTTATTGGTATTCACTTCAGCGGATATACTTTGGTGTTGATGGTCCTATGAATACTGTGGTGGTGCCGAGACTGACTTTCAGTTATGAGAAAACAGATGATAGAAGCTTTGATCTATTTTCCAAGAGGCATGTGATTTTTGTTGGATCAATAGGTCCTGTGCCTATATGGCTTGATTTTAAGTTTCTTCTTAAAGCTGAGGTTGGCTATTCAGTAGGTGGGGCGATTTCTGCAGCGATTGGTTTCACTCAACAGACCGATTTAGGTTTTTATATGGAGTATGATAAAAATTCTTCTCCAAACTTGGCGTGTGGGCCCACTATAAAAATTTATCCACTTGAGATGGTGCCTTTTTCTTATGACATTGGTGCTGGATTTAGTGCTTATGCCAAGTTAGTTCCGCAACTTGATTTTCTTGTCAATAGTGTGGCTGGTTTATATGTGAATATAGACCCGGGTTTAGAGCTGAATGGAAGAGCAGAGATAGTTGATGGACAGTTCAAGTCAAATATTGGTTTAATAGCTAATGCGGATTTAAATATAGGGCTTAGCGTTGTTGGTGTTGATCAGGAAAAATTACCTTCTTTAGCACCAATTAATATTTTTCGGAAAGAGTGGATGTTACAATATCCTTCAGAGTCTTCATTGAAAATAAAAGTTCAGCCTAGATCTGTGGTTGCAAGAGTAAATGATTCGGTTTGTTTTTCTGTTGATGCCGAGTCAAAGGAGCAGATTTCATATCAGTGGTATTATAATGAGATACCTATACCGGGGATGACGCATCGGGACTTCATTATTGACCCAGTAAAAGAAACAGATGTTGGAGTATATCATGTAGTTTTAAAAAGTGGAAAAGAAACGATCAGGTCATCAAATGCTGTTTTGACAGTATATTCGGGTAATGGCCCTATAACAGTTTCGCAGCCGATAATCGTCCCAGGTGTTGAGAATACAATAATTTTGTCTAACAAGTATAGTTGGGCTGAATATGAACTGTTTCTGGAACGCGGGGATATCTATAATATTTCAATAACAAACATTCAAGGAAGGGATTTTAAACCATTGATTATTTTGAACTCTCCTGTTGGTGAAAGTTTAAATTCGTCTATTAGTAATATGATTGGTTATGTTTCTGATACTGGTACGTATAAATTGTTGGCTCTCGATTTAGCTGGTGAGCATGCAGGTAGCTTTGGTCTGGTTCCAGTCATATTTCATAGTTACCAAGTTCCACTGGGTGATTCTCCTTTAACCAATGATATTAGTACTATCGGTTTTATTAACGTACATAGTTTTAACACAAGTAGTAATGCTTTGTTCTTTGCAGTCGTACTTCCTTGCCAGCAGAGTAAGTTGTTTAATCCGAAAATGAAGTTATTTACTGCGGATGGAGGATTTGTTTATGAATCGGAGAAAAGTGACTGGCTTTTTGGCGCAGAGTGTATTCCTTGGATCAGCTCAAAGAATGGGACATACTATCTTTTAGTTTATGATGATGGGTTTGATAGTGTAGGGAAGTATATTATTAGTTTAGCTAAACCTTTTGATGGTGACTCAAGTACTTACAGGGCAAAAGAAATAAAGAGTGGAGAAATTGTAAGATCAGCTATCAATAATGCTGGGGAATTTAACTTTTATACATTTGAAATAAAAGAAGAGCATGAGCCATGCATAATGGTAGCGTTAAATACAAACAAATCTGTAAATTTTATGCCGAAAATGTTGCTTACATACAGTAACGAAGTTTCAGCTGTATCTGGCAATTATGCAGAGGGCGTTAGTGCGATTGAGCTTGCAGATTTAAAATCGGGAAGATATACCCTGACGTTGTTCGACTACGGAATGAATGATATTGGCGAGTATATCATTACTATGGTGAGGCCTTTGGGTTTTGATGTATCGGATGAAGATTCTGGAGAAATTGACAATGGGGCAATAAAAATGGGCATGATAGAACAGCCTGGAGACATGGATCGTTTCACGGTTTATTTGTCTGAAAGTGATTGGTACTACGTTGTTGTAAGTCCTTATCAAACGAACAAATTATGGCCTAAAGTACGTTTGTACGGTCCAGGTGGAGAACTGCGGGGATATGGTTATGGATCTGAAAGTTTTAAAGTTGCAGAAATATATGGGCGTACGGAAAAACCTGGACTTTATTCATTAATAATTTCCGATATTGAATATACGTCCACGGGTAATTATTTGGTTTCATTTATAAAATCTTCTGGTCTAATTAATGCGGATTTAGATAGTAAAAATGCGGCTATTAACGAAATAATTACTGGTAAAATCGAACCAGCTATTGATATAGACAGATATAAAATAAGTTTAACAGCGGGGAGTAATTATTGGTTTTGTGTTTCTCCAAAAAATGATTCAAATATATCTCCGGTAATGTCATTTCATGTGCCTGATGGTTCGCTGGCCAGGCAAACTAATATTATTGGTTCGATTACAAACATATATCCTTTATCAGGATTCAATAATTTTTCATATACTGCGCCATTATCGGGAGAGTACACCGTTTTTATCTATGATTCAACCAGGACTAAAATTGGTGAATATACTTTTGTATGTGAGCAAAGATGATAACCTGGTTATGTTTTGTTGTAATTACAAAGTGGAGTGCCTGTGGATCACTAGCTTATTATCGTTGCTTGTTAAATATTATTCATGTTTTGCAATTATGGCAGGTGATGAGAATGGGGTCCCTATTGACTCACCATTTTTAAGGATTGATATGTTGGGGGCTAATTCGCTATTTAACTGTGTGGGTGGATTGGAAATTACAAGTAATGATAGATTATTTTATGCTTCAGCTACTGCTATATCAAAGAATTGGTTGTTGACTGCAGCACATAATTTTGATCTGGATGAAAATGGAGTTGTTGATGAACAAATAACGGTTAAGTTTAATTTACCTGAAATTGGGGTTTTTGGAACTGATTCGTTTTATCTATATCCTGAATTTACTGGTTTCTCTGGTGAGTCTATTAAAAGAGATCTAGCTCTAGTATATTTATCTGAGCCACTTCCTGATATAGTACTATATCCGATTTTGGCTTTGCACCCTGTGGTTGGTGATAAAATTACACTTGTTGGTTTTGGTAAATCAGGATTCGGAAATTATGGATATACTGTTCAAGCAAATATTGATATTAGGAGGATAGGGTTTAATACAATAGACTATTTCGAATACGATAATAAAACTGGATTACCTGTGCTTTGTTATTATGATTTTGATTGTCCTGAGACTGTTGGCTGTTTGGGTGGCAGTTTGGGCAATGATTTAGAAAGCATTATCGCGCCCGGTGATTCAGGGGGGCCTATTTTAATCTCCGGAAGTAACGAGATCAAATTGGTTGGGGTTAGTACTTTTTGCAAAGGATACGGTGGACGATTTGGTGATATAGGTGGCGGAGTAATAATTGAGCCTTATTTGGAGTGGATATTTGAAACGATTGCAATAGAGATACCTGAGGTTTCTTCCTTTTTTCTTATGCAGAGTGGTGTGTTGATTTTGTTGAGATTTATCGCTGGAAAGCAAAAATAACTGGAAGATATTTCTTTAAATCAACTCGTCAATATTGTGAATTATGATTTTTATAAAATGTTTAAATTTAAAATGAAGTAATTATCCTGGAGGCAAATAACTCAGCCTTTTGAGAGTAAACCTGTTAGTAATAATATGGAAAAGTGATAGTCAGATTAATGTTTTTTTATAGCTAATTTGATTTAAATGTTTAACCAAAGGTCAATTGGCTTAGTTGAATCGGTCTCGAATGGTAAAGATACTTTTTTACCCAATTTAGCTGACTGGTATGCTGCGCAGATTATTTCTAGAACAGCTTTTCCATCTTCGCCTGTTACCAAAGGGTCCTTATTAAAACGGACACAATCTATAAAATGCTTTAATTCATGAGGGTAACCTTGATTAAAAGATTCTTCGTAAACAGTGAAGGACCAACCTTGAGTAGTAGTCGCTTTTTCCATAGCGTAGTCGTATCCTTTGTTACTATATGTTAATGCTGAATTTCCCATGAAAAGGTCAGCGTAAATTACTCCTTCAGTACCATAAATTTCAATTCTATCATCCATTCCTCCAGGTTTGGCCCAACTGTTTTCAGCAATTCCAACCGTACCGTTATCAAATTCGACGATGGTGATGGAGTTGTCCTCGCCTTTAGTTTTATCTTTATGCAAAACTGAGTTTAAATGAGCACTGACATATTTTGGCTTAGTTTTATTTTTAAGAATCCATCTGAACCACCCGAATGCATGACATCCCATATCCATTAAAACGCCGCCGCCTGCTTTCTCTATATCATAAAACCAGGCAGAATGTGGACCTGAATGTTTTTCACATTGTCTTAATTGGAAGACATTACCTATGGCGCCATTATCAACCAACATTCTCGCACGTTCATACTTTGGAGCAAAACATAATTCTTCGGCGTACATGAGCTTTACTTTGTTTTTATTGCATGCGTCTATCATTGTTTTGGCCTCGATCAGATTTAGACAAAGAGGTTTTTCGATAATCACATGTTTTCCTGCATTTGCTGCTTTAATTGTAGTCCTGGCATGCAAAAAATTTGGCAGGCAAATATCTACTACATCGCATTTCGAATTTTGGATTGCTTTATCTATGTCGTCGTAGAATTTTTTGACTCCGAAAGGTTTACCGGTTTTATATGCATTTTTAATATCTCTTGAATATATTCCGGCAATATCAACCTCGGGCAAGAACCTGTGATAACATTCAAGGTGTATTTTGGCTATAAAGCCACTTCCTAGTAAAACGACTTTTGTTTTGCTCATTTTTTGGAATATTTTGTTTAAAGATTTATAACAGCAATGAAAAAAGTTTCCAGCTCTATTTATGAAAGACTATTTTGGGCTGAATTTTTAATCAGGCTTATTGTTTTTGATTATGTTCTTGAAGAGTTATAGGAATGATTGTTATTGAAACCAGAAGGACAGAATTTAAAATCGAGATTAAGCTTTTAATTGAAGAATCGGCATTTGAAATTAGATTTTTTTTGAGATAATAAGATGTAAAATTAATTGACATTTGTAAAATAAGAAGGCAATACTTTTAGTCATATATGAAAAAAACACTAGATAATGCACTTGAAATAGTCAAAAAAGCATATTCTGGAAATGAGTTTTATCTGTGGGAACTTCTAATGGGTGAACAGATACACATTGGAGGTTTCAAATCTTCAATGGAGTTAGCAACCAGAGCAAGGATTGGCAAAGGCATGAAAGGTGTTGATTTTTGTTGTTGCACTGGTGCTGGAATGCGATTCCTGATCAAATTTAGAGATGTTTCTCAAATGGTTGGAGTGGATGCAACCGATGCTGTGGTCGAGATAGGCAAGGAACGGTGTAGGAGGTTAGGATTGCACGATAAAGTAAAATTTGTGATAGCTGATGTCTGTGATTCTGGCTTAGAGTCGGGCTCATTTGATTTCGTTTGGGGCGAAGATGCCTGGTGTTATGTTGAAGACAAGCAAAGATTAATTCAAGAGGCTTTTAGACTATTAAAACCCGGTGGAATAATAGCGTTCACTGATTGGGTAGAAGGGATTGCCGGGTTAACTGGTGATGAGTCTGATAGGCTTCTAAGCTTTATGAAGTTTCCTAACGTTCAAAATTTCGCTGGGTATCAACGTGATTTAAAACTAGCCGGCTTTGATATCTTAGCAGCAGAAGATACAGGTCGGTTCGCTCCATATATGGATTTATATTTAAGGATGGTTGATAGCCAGCTTTATATGGATGTCTTGAGGCTGTTAGATTATAACCTAGGATTATTTGATTATTTCGCCAAAGAGATGTTCTTTATGAAGGAACTGGCTGATAGCGGAAAGATAGCGCAGGGGTTGTTTATAGCTGTAAAAAGATGAGCTGTTGTAATTTTAATAGGGGAAATCATCATAGGCCTATTTTCCCTGAGTCAAAAGCTGAGGCTGCTGCCATGGCTGTTACAAAGGCTATGGGCTGGTTTTCTTCTATGGTTAGTAACAATTTACAAAATGCCAGAGCAGCCAAAGCTTCAGGAAAGCCAATAATTGGAATGATGTGTGAGTTTGCGCCCAGAGAGATCATAATGGCTGCCGGTGGTTATCCTGTTTGCTTATGTGGCGGTTCAGCTGATACGATACCGATGGCGGAGACTATTTTGCCTAATTCGGTTTGCCCTCTTATAAAATCCACATTTGGATATCATCTAGAGAAATCGAATCCATTCCTGGAAATGGCTGATCTTGTGGTTGCTGAGACTACTTGTGATGGCAAAAAGAAAATGTTTGAATTAATGTCTCACAGCAGAGAGACATGGCTTCTTGAACTACCGCAGAAAGAAGATGATCAGGATGCTTTTGAACATTGGAAAAGAGAGTTACAAAAGTTCAGGGATTTTTTGGAGTACAGGTTCGACGTGATCATAAGCGATGATAAGCTTAGGGAGTCTATTATATTGATGAATTATGAGCGCAAATTACGGCGTGAATTGGCAGAATTGATGAAGCTCAAACATCCGCCTTTGTCGGGACGGCAGCTATTGGAACTAAAGGCATTGATTTCATGTTTGCCTGACGACCTTTTGGAGTATGAAAATTTGTTGAATTCGTTAAAAGCCGCAGCTCATACATTGAATTTTGAGGAAAAAACTGAGGTCCATAGCAGTTATTATGTGCCTGTGCGTGTTTTGCTAACTGGAGTGCCGTTAGTTCATGGAACCGAAAGGTTAATGGAGATTATTGAGACTCACGGGGGGATTGTGGTTGCACAGGAAAATTGTACCGGTTTAAAACCGATAATTGAAGATGTAGATGAAAACAGTCCAGATTTAATGACAGCCATTGCGGTTAAATATTTCCACATAGGGTGCTCAATAAGGACGCCCAATCAGCGGCGTTTTACTTTACTTAGAAAGTTAATTTCAGAATTTTATCCTGAATGTGTTGTTGAGCTTGTATGGCAGGGTTGTTTGACTTATGAAATAGAATCGTGGAAGGTCCGACAGCTTGTGGAAAAAGAATTCGGTTTACCTTATATAAAAATTCAGACTGATTATTCTGAGGGTGATACGCAGCGGATAATTTTACGTTTAGAAGCTTTATTTGAAAACATTAGAAACATGCGCAATGTTATTAAAGAGAAAAATCCTATTGGTTAAATAGCAGACCAGGTATTCCTGAAAAATGAAACAATTGTTATGCACATGCCCATTTGTTCCTGTTGAATGGATTTTTGCTCATGGTTTTATTTGCAAAAGATCGGTACCATTTTTCAAAAATTTAGGCTCTGTAGAATCAATGGGATGTTGTCCTCTTGCTCAAGCATTTCTCGATGAAATAATTTCTACCAGACTCCCTGCAATATTTTCTTCTACATGTGATCAGATGCGTAGAGCAGCTGATGTAGCAAAGGCTAAAGGGCTAAATGTTTTTATTATTAATGTTCCGACAACGATATCTGAAGAATCTGTTAAATATTTTAGATCTGAACTTTTGAGGTTAAGCTTATGGTTGGAATCGCTGGGCGGAAAGAGACCAACAAATAAAGAACTCAGGGCCTGCATAGAAAAATTTAATGATGCGAGATCATTGGTTTTAGACTCACAGCCGTATGTATCCGGGTCATTTTTTATGAATTCGGTTATGAATTTGGCTGCTGAAACAGAAACTGGTATAATTAAGAAAAAAAATTGTGTTTTTGGCTCAGATCAAGCTACGCGAGTGCCTTTGGCTATTTTAGGGGGGCATACAAGCCAAGCGCATTTTGGCCTGATCAACGAAATTGAAAAGGCTGGCGGTCGGATCGTCTTAAATGCTCTATCTTTTGGGAACAGGGTTTTAATCCCTAAAATTATCATTGGTGAGAATGAAGACATTGTCTATGGGATAGCGAAGCATTATATGGAAAATATTCGAGACGTTTTTATGAGGCCCAACGACAGATTTTATTCGTGGTTAACCAAGGAGATTAAGACGAAAAAGGTGAAAGGAGCGATCCTGGCAACTCATGTATGGTGTGATTTGTGGAGAGGCGAGATACAGACAATGAAGGAAATTTTAAAGATCCCATTGCTGGATATTACTTTTGGTACTGAATCCTTTCCTTTGAATCAAACCATTAATCGGTGTCAGTCTTTTCTGGAAATGATGCAATGATATCAAATGCATGTAAGTTTGATTTAGTTTCAGCAGATTTAGCATTTGATAGTCTTAGGTCGAGTCAGAAAAACTTATCCTGGTATATTCGTCCACTAGGAGAATATCTGAGGAATGATAACGATTTAATTTTACAGGAAATTGACTTTGATAATTCCTGGGCATCTATATGGTTATGGAACTTTTTACTTTCCGAAAACGAACGTCTCAGATCCGCCAGGAATAAGGGTGAGAAAATCATTGGGTGCATGAAGGACCTGGGGACTATTCCTGTAATGGCGTATTCTCTTGAAAATGTAAGAGCTTTTTATCCTGACGGCACCTGGTGGACACCATGTGTGATGAAGCTAAGCGATGGTTTATTTTTTGTTTCAACAACACAGGGATGTGATATTAGCTTTTGCCCTGTGCGGGCTATGCTGGGAGCATTTATAAATGAAGAGCACTTTCCTATACCAGATTTACTTATTTGTAGTACGGGAGCTGTTTGTGATGATTTTTCAGCTATTTCTCAGAGGCTTTATTGGCTAGGCTATGATATAAAATGGTGGGAGGTGCCAAGACGAAGATGTGCAGAGTTTCATGAAGAAAGTGTAGAATTACCGAGTGGACTAATTGTTCCCAGGATACAGGTAGACTTTATAAAGAGTGAGCTTAAGAGAGTTTTCAAGATTTTAAGAAATTTTTCAAGATCCGCAGACTCTGATATTCGATTATTATCCGACGGAATTCGCAAAGCCAACCAGATAAGGCGCATGATTATGCATCTAAGGAATTTGATATTTAGTTCGAGAAGGTGTCCATTACCGGCTTTAGAGGAGCTTATTATGGAAATGATGGCTACTCATTTTTGTTCGGATAGGGAGGAATGTTTACTTATCCTTAAGGCTTTGACAGAAGAAGTGGAGCGGAGAATCAGCTTGGGACAAAGTGTTTTATCAGAAGATTGTCCAAAAGTATATTTGGTAAATCCTGTTTCTGATATCAGAATGATGAACTTGATAGAAGATTGCGGGCTAAGGGTTTGTGGAACAGATTTTATGTTTACTCATGCATTGGAGCTTATCCCTGAGGATATTGACCCGTTTGATGCATTAGCCAGGATGGTATTATCTGATCCAATGGTTGGGCCTGCAGAGGATAGATGTAAGCACATTATACGAGAGGCATTAAAATACAGGGTTGATGCAGTAGTCATTGTCAGGATTCCGGGGGCGAGTCATTGTGCCTGGGAATGTAAAAGTATGAGTGAAAAGTTAAAAGCTATTTTAAGAATACCAGTTTTAGATGTTGAAGTACCAACATTGGTTGACTCAATTGAATCTACGTTAAAATCACGACTTGAGGCTATTTCAGAAATTGTGCATGCTTCTAAATCAATATGATTACTGTAGGTATTGATGCAGGTTCCAGAATGATTAAAGGTGTCGTATTTGATTGGGATACAAAAAAAGTTATTTCAAAGTCATCGGTATTACAAGGTGTTGACCAAACGAAGCTTGCAAGGAAGTTATACGATCAGATATTAGATATTGCTGGTATAAAGGCTGACGATGTTGCTGGCGTTGTAGCTACTGGTTACGGCAGAACGAGGGTAGATTTTGCTAATAATATTGTTACAGAAATCACATGCCATGCCAGAGGTGTACTCTTTTATAAACCGGGTACAAGGTCAATTATCGAAATCGGTGGACAGGATAGCAAGTTTATTAGACTGACCAGGGAAGGCGATATTTATGATTTTGCAATGAACGACAGATGTGCTGCTGGGACTGGAAGATTTCTTGAGACTGCAGCCGAGCGCCTCGAATTAACCATTAATTCGTTTGGCGAAAAAGCATTAGAATCCAAAAATCCCGCTATTATTAGTAGTATGTGCGTGGTTTTTGCTGAGACAGAGATAATAAGCCTTTTAACTTCTGGTGTTCCGGTTTGTGATATCGCTGCAGGAATTGAAAATTCAGTGGCCTCCAGAATGGTTTCATTAACAGGTGGTAAAATTGACAAGCCTATTGTTTTTACCGGTGGTGTTGCCTTAATCAAGGGGATGCATAATGCTATTAGCAATGCAATTAAAGACAATGTTGAGCTAATGGATGATCCGCTTTACACCGGGGCAGTTGGAGCTGCAATTATTGCTGTGAAAATGTGGAAAAAATAATATAAGTGGCTTAATTTCTGGAATGATATTTCATGGTCATTGGAATAGAATCGATTTACTATGCTGTATAAAAACTGAATGTTAAAAAATGATAAAAATTGGAATAACAGGGGCAATTTGTGGGGGAAAATCTTCAGCGGCTGTTTTTTTTCAAAAAGCTGGGGTTAGAATGATCGATGCAGACCTGATTGCGCGAGAGCTGGTTTCACCAGAGTCTGCTTTACTCCAAAAAATCATCGAGGTATTTGGCGTACAATATTTGAATTCTGATGGTTCTCTTAATCGAGCAGCCTTAGCTGAACTTATTTTTGCAGATACTGAATCAAGAAAAAAACTCGAAGCAATTTTGCATCCAAAAATCATGGAGGTCTGGGAAGAACATGTCAGACAATGTTACATTGATAAAGTCGAATTCACAGGCATGGTCATACCATTGCTTTTTGAAATAGGAGCAAAGAGTAAGTTTGATGTAGTCATTTGCGTTGCGTGTTCTGATGCTGTTAGAATAGAGAGAGCTGCCTTAAGAGGCTGGTCAGCCGATCATCTTAAATTAAGAGATCAGTCTCAGATACCAATTAGATATAAAATTGAAAATTCTGATTTTGTTATTTGGAATGATGGGTCGCTTGAGACATTGGAAAATCAGGTTAATATCGTCCTCATGTCAATTTCGAAGTACAAGTGTTTTTTTAATAAGTCGGAATCATAATTCTTATTAAGGTTGGCGAAAACTTCTAAGTCGACTGGACGACTTCAAACCTTGGTCCACTAAAACGATGTGACTGAGCTACACGTTCAGCTAACAACATAGCGGTGATAGTTTTAGTTGGTGGTCTTGATATTAGGTTATGAGTTTTGAGTTTTGTATGTTGAGTTATCTTTATTAGATATTAGAAAGGTATTTTTCACAGAAGGTTTTCATTGGATGGTTATTTTACTTTGAACGGTTTCGATGATGATAAAGCTTGAACTTTTTGCAAGAATCGTGGATAAAGTATTCTAATTATTAGGGTATTTTATTGGTTTGGATTGCCAGGGTGTGCCCGCGTGGCGGAATTGGCAGACGCGCTAGATTCAGGTTCTAGTGAGGAAACTCGTACAGGTTCAAATCCTGTCGCGGGCACCAATTAGAAGACTAAAAGGCTGGTCATGGGCGTTGAAATTAGAAAAGCTTTAGATAAGGATGCTGAATCCTGGATTTCTATTCTTAAAGAAGTGATAGGGGATAGCTATCCATTTAAGAAAGTGTATGATAGTACGTGGGTTTCAAATTTAATAACTGGGAGGCTAGATAACTCAGAAAATTTTTTCCTTCTAAAAGATGGTAAGGCGATAGCATCAATTAGTTTATTGCCGCCAGCAGTAAAGAATTTTAATCCTGTTGCCAATATTGGAAGGTTAATTGTTTCGAAGGAATCATTTGATTCTGATGCTGTTTCGGCTTTACTTGATCACGTAGCTGCAGCCAGTTTGAAGCAGGGGCATTTAGTTGTATCCAGAGTTCCTGCGAGTGATTTCGAACTTCAAAAAATATATGAAAAAACTGGGTTTACCTGCATTGGTGTACAACCGTACAAGCATCAGTTAAAGACATTAGAGACTATTTTATTTTACATTAGATTCAACCCGACAGTTTCAATTTCCAGGTTGCCTATATCGGAGTCTTTACCTGAAATTCGCGAATTATCTTTAAGTGTGTTAAATCTTCTGAAAATAGCTAATCCGCCTATAATTCGCGATGGAGCAACCGGATATCCTCTTTATCAGCCCGATGTAGTAATTAAAGAGACTACTCAAGAAGAGTTTAGAGCATGGACTGAATCAGTGGCCTCGAAACTTTATCCTACCGAAGTATCCAGTGGTTATAATATAGGCCATGGCTATTTGAGGTTACCGGTAAATACCCCATTAATTTATTTTAAGATAATTAGAAGCAACAACACAGCCGCAATGGCTGTGGTTTCTAATGATGAACTTGATAAGTGCATCCGAATAATCGACCTGGTTTCTGTTGACGATATATCTCCGGGAGCTCTTTTTTCTTATATAGTTGAGTATGGGAAAAAGTCGGGAGCTCAATATCTGGAAATAGATGTTCTAATGAATGCTACGAGGTTATTAAAAAGCTTAGAACAGTTGGGATTTGTCCCCGTAGCATATTTCCCGGCCTTCCATTTTGATAAGGGCAGGTTATATGATGTTGTTAAGTTAGTTAAACTCAATAGGCTTTATGAAACTCAATCCTTTGAGTGTACAGCTGACTCAAAGAAAATTGTGGCTCTTATTGAAAAGAACTTTTTGGATCAAAAAGTGGGTCTTGCAGTTGTAAATTTATTGGGGTCTTTAAAAATTTTTAAGGGTCTAGGAGATGGGGAACTCAGGAAGATTGCAAGTCAATTCAGCCAGAAACTTTACAAACAAGGAGATAAGGTTTTTTCTAAAGGTGATCCAGGTGACGAGGCGTATATTATTGTCAGAGGCAAGATTGGAATTTATCTGGAAGAAAAGGGACAACCTATCGCGGAACTAGGTCCGGGGATGATTTTTGGAGAACAGGCTTTTTTAGAAAGTGTTTCACGTACCGCTACTGCTGTAGCAATGCAGCCAACTATTCTGTTGGTTATTAATCGAAATTCATTCAATTTCATTATTCAATCAGAAGCTCACTTAGGCTTAGTTGTTTTAAAAAATATTGCTATAGATCTCTCTCATAAGCTACGTTCAGCAAATCTGATGTTAATTGATCGTTGATTTATTCAGTAATAAGCTTTTCCTCTGACTCCAATAACATTATTTATTGTAAGAGACGAAATTGTCCGCGAATCTAGATCAAATCCCTTTCATTTGATGGAATCAAAAGCAACAGAAAAATTGTTGCACAAATGCTCAAGGGTATTGTCACGGAATTTATAAGCTGAATTCAATAATTTAAGTTAAGCATTGAGGGTATTGCTTTTGAAAGAAAATTGACCATTCTGTTAGCGCTAATGGATTCTTTTCCTGGTTCACAGACGTGAAATGCTGAGATATAAGCCCATCGTTGCAAGACTGCATGGGTCAATAAGCTTTTGGCCATTAGCCACATTCTTTCGTGATGTGAAGCAGTGACATTATTTTTTTCAACAAACCAATAAATATACAGTCCCTTTAGCGGTTGGATTGTTCCGGACTTTTGTTTAACGTTCATATTTGCAATTATTTTCATTGCAGGAATCGATTTAGCAGGGTGGTCAGGGATTTGGATTTCGATTAATTCGGTTTTTTCGATACTCCAACCCTGGCCGGTTAAGCAAAATTGAGGTTTATGTATACTTGTGCGGTCTGTGCCCATAAGAACAGCTGAAACCAGAATTTCAAATCCGTCGGGTGCATGGTATAGTCGGCGTCCATATGTGGTATCGGAGGGCAATGTTTTTAGCTCGATTGATGATATAGGCATTGGTTGGGAATCGAATTCGGCAACGATTTGCGGAAGAGCGACACTATTAGAGGCCCACAGCTTGCCATTTTCGTCATAAATCGGATCACTAGAAATTTTAACACCAGGTTCACCCAATTTTTGTTTTTGTTTAATAAAATAGATAGAGCTTGCACATAAAGCCATTATTACGATTGCGGATGCTAATGCTGTTAATATTTTAGTGTTCATCAGTTGATTCTTTGACTGGTTCGTTATCATTTTTTAAGATAGTACTTGCGCCAAGTGCAGTAGCAAGTGCAACAATGAAGATTAAGTATCCTCCCCAATCATGTACTTTCATTCCTGCTTTTATGCCGAATACTTCTGAGACAATGATTACAGAAATAATTCTAATCACATTGCCAGCGATAGCGATTGGGATAGAAAGCAAAATGATACAGATTCTTTTCCATGTTTTGCGATAAGATAAAAATCCAAAAATAGTGAGCAATGCTATCATTGAAATCAGACTGCGGATGCCGCTACAAGCTGGGGCTACGTCGTATGAAAATTTACCTGTTGGATCAATCAGTTGTGTGCCCTGTCTGATGACATTGACACTTAAGACATAGTTACTAAACAATTCGGAGATCCAGGCTACAATAAGTCGCAGGGGAAACGTAATGAATTCGGAAATTGTTGAAATTGGGATAGAGAATATGAAAAGGAAATAAGGGAAAAAGCAATTTTTAAGAAAATCAATTCCCCATACAAGCCCCATAATTCCATATAGTCCAACAAAAAAACCAATGGCCGAGATTCTTGGTTGTTGGATAGAATAGCCTATGATATGGAGGATTGAGCCAACTAGAATAATACTTAGTGCAGGGAACCAGATTTCTTTTGTTATAGTCTGCAAGGTTTTTCGCTTCCACCAGATCAGGGCTAATACAACGAAAGGCACCAGATTACCGTGGGAATCATCCGAATCCCGTGCATTGTAAGAAGAATAAAGCCAGGAGAAAATAGATCTGGTTGGGATATATCCAAAAGTTGAGTTTCCAAGATAGTGAAAGATCAAAATCCAGGCTGCGAATAAAATTAAAAATTCTCTTTTGTATGGAAAAGAATTTATAAAATTAACCAGTTCTGTTGGAAAGGAATTGTTTGGTTGGATGTTTTTTTGTCCGTCTGATGGTATAATATTTTCGTTTGTCATCAGGTTATTACTTGTTTAATCAAAAATTTACAGTTTTAGTTTTTTTCAAACAAAATAGAGTGGAATTATTATCATTGCAATTTTGAAATTAACAGGGAAAAGCTATCACTATTTAACAAAACCAGGATATCAATTTTTGAAACTTGCTGGTTGGATAAATGATGAATTGAGTTGGTATTGAGGGATGGAAGGATTGACAACAGATGCTGGTTCAAAAATGGAGGCATTAAAACTATCTGAATTAGTTTTTAGAGTAGCCTCTGAGTTAGTTTTAGCTGGTTGGGGGATTTGATTGAAGGCAGAAAGTTCAGAATTTAATAGGTGCCCGGGCATTGGATTTTGGGTATCTGATTGATTTAGAGCTATAAAAAGGAAAACTATTACCAACGCGGCAAATGCGCCGGAGAGGGCTGGGGTCGGGCGGAATCTGTTAATTAATTCGAAAATAAAACTATAGTTGTCTTTGGATTGTTTTTTACTTTGTAATTTTATTATTTGGCTAACGACAGTGGATGGAAAATCTTCAAAAAAAGGGCTTGGTGGTTTCTCGTACTTTTTAAGTGCGAGCAATTTCTTTAAGGCTTCAAAATTTTCGTTATTCACATTCACAGTATTATTTTAAGTAATCTGATAATAGTGCTTGTAATTGTTGTCTGGCATAAAAGAGCCGTGATCTTACAGTTCCCTGGTTACAATCCATAATCCTGCTAATTTCCTCGTGACTCAGTCCTTGAATATCATGTAACACTATTACCAGTCTATGTTCATCAGACAATTTGAGCATAGCGTCGTTCAATTTTTCCTGCAATTCTTTTAGATACATATCCCGGCGGGGCGTTTTTTCTGAGACAAGAGCGATAATATCTGGGTCATGTTCAGCGTTAGAATCGACCTGGTTTAGGCTCATGGACTTTTGTCTGGACTTTAGTTTAAGAAAATTGATTGTTTTATTTATTGCTATTCTGAAGAGCCAGGTTGAAAAGCTGGAGTTACCTTTAAAAGTATGCAATGCTTGATATGCCTTAATAAAAGTTTCCTGAGCCAGGTCAGCGGCATCTTCGTGATTTGCGGTCATGTTATAGACAATAGAATAAATGCGCTCTTGATATTTTTTTACCAGAGATTCGAATGCCTGGATATCCCCATTTTTGCATCGGGTAATTAGCTCATAATCCTCATTATGAGTTGCATCATGACTGGCTTGATGGGTATCTTCCTGTGACATATAAAACGGTCAGCTTGCTAACTATAGCGACTCTATTTGGGTATTAATGAAAGATGTTGCCATAATTAATCTTTTTTTGCCTTCGGAGTCAGGTATTGATTTTAAGCAATCAACTGCATCGCAAATTATGTTTTTTATAATTTTTTTTGACTCATTAAGGGCGTTGTATTTTGACAAAAAAGCCATGATTTGACGGTGTTTTTCAGGATGTTGTGAATGGATAAGGTTTAAAAAATTTTCTTTGTCCTGATTAGTAGCTTTTTCGAAAGCCACAAGGATTGGAAGAGTAAATTTACCAGTTTCTAAATCTGTTCCCAGAGATTTTAACGAGCTAGACTCAGTTCCATAAATATCAAGGCAGTCGTCATATGCCTGGTATGCAATACCGAGATGAGATCCGAAATGTTTTAATTTGCTGCACTGGGCTTTAGATCCATTGGCCAACCATGCGCCCAGTTCACATGCTAGAGCGAACAAAGAGCCGGTTTTCATTTTTAAGGTTTTTAGGTATTGCGGCAGATCGCAGAGCTTGTTTTTATTGGCTAAGGTTTGAATGATCTCTCCGGTACAAACGGCCTTGGTTGCTTCTGAGACAGCCCTACAAACATGCGTTGTTCTGAACTCCGAAGCTAAAACTAGTGCATGAGCAAAAAGCGAATCTCCCAATAGAACAGAAACATCAGTCCCATAGCTGACTGGTAGGGTGGGGAGTCCTCTTCTGATAGAGGCATTGTCCATAATATCATCATGGACCAGAGTAGCCAGGTGGACCATTTCTATTATTACGGCAGCTTTGATATGGTCGTTACTCAATTTAGAAAAAATACTTCCACTGAAAGCCAAAAGGGCAGAGCGTATTTGTTTGCCATGTGACCTTAGGGCGTGTAATGCAAAGGGAGATATTTCAGGCTCAAAAGCATTGATTTGATCCTGTAGTTGATTAAAGGCAGTGCTTAGGAATGAACTGATAGGTAAGGTTATTTTATTCCAGACATCTGCAGCCATTGGGTTTTGAGACTCCATGGTATGTACTAATTGCGATTTTGCCGTTCTATGTGCGGCCAACATATGTTTAATCTTAAAATTATATTCGATTAAGTCAAACCGTTTGACTAACAATTAGTGTTTGAATTATAAATTTATCCAGCTAGTATAAAGAACAACAGAACTTGTTTAATCAAAACCAGTTTTTAAAAATATGAACAGACAAATCACAAAACATATGGGAGCAAACATTACGAAGACTTTGGTACTGACATATTTCGTTTCAGTACTTGCCATGTTTGCTCAGCCGGATCCTCATTGGAAGATCCACGATTCAACCAGGCCTAAACCGGTCAAAGTAGATCCAGGCTATCCTGGGTTTAATGAGAATCCTGGGAAAGCTCCATCTGATGCGGTAGTTTTATTTGATGGTTCAGATCTGAGTAAGTGGGTTAGCATGGATGGCAATCCTCCGAAATGGATTGTTAAGGATGGGCATATGGAATGTGTACAGGGCAGTGGATATATTAGAACCCTTCAATGTTTTGGTGATTGTCAGCTTCATGTTGAATGGGCTGCACCTGTGCCTCCTAGAGGGTCAAGTCAAGGCCGTGGCAATAGCGGAGTGTTTTTGATGGGCTTATATGAAGTTCAAGTTTTGGATAATTTCAATAATGAGACTTATTCCGATGGCTATGCTGGCGCGATTTATTGCCAGCATCCGCCTTTGGTGAATGCATGCAGAGAGCCTGGCAAATGGCAGACTTATGATATAATTTTTACGCGACCGCGTTTTGATATGCAGGGCAATTTAGTAACTCCAGCGAAAATGACAGTTTTACATAACGGGGTGCTGGTTCAGCATGAGTCTGTTTTAAGCGGCCCAACTGGGTGGTTGCGTCGAGAGCCTTACAGAGCGCATCCAGACAAACTACCTATTTCTTTGCAGGACCATGGGAATCCGGTTTTATTTAGAAATATCTGGGTCCGAGAATTGGGAGAAGACGCCAAGCAGCCAGAATTTTTATATCCGGAGTCATTGTTAAAGAAATATGCTGGGGAATATGGAGAAAACGGCAAAATTTATATACTACAAAAGGGCGATCGTTTGTTTTTAGGTATGTTTGATTCGAGAATTGAAAATGCATTTCCGCTATTTGCAGCTTCGCCTGTGGATTTCTTTGTAAAATCAGTAGACATAAGGGTGAAGTTCCAGACTAATTCTGCTGGCGGAGTTGACGGAATCACATGGTGGGTTAGCAGTGATCAAAATAGCGCAAAAAAGACCAAATAAGAATAAAGCATTAATTTGCTAATACATTCGGCCCGGGTTAAAAGCCGGGCCGATTTCTTTTGTAACAACGAGAAAATAGTCAGTTCGAAACCTGATTTATTATGGTAGGATTGAAGCTTACAAAATCATTTAGTCCAGGCGTTCTACTTCATAACTCAAATTAATTTAGTGAACTAGATGAAGTTCGGACTAACGGGGTATGGCCCTTACCAAATGTCGTTATTTGCGGTGCTAGTATAGTATGTTGAGGTTTTGAATGATAAGCTATGATTTTCTATTGAAACATTAGTATAAGCATGACAAGCTAAGGACTATGGATCATTTAGCAAGTGCGAGAGAAGTATTTGATATAGAGATAGCGGCGCTTGAATCTGTTAAGGCTAGTTTAGATTACACCTTTAATAATACTGTTGAATCAATAATCGAATGTATTTTAAACAAAGGCAAGTTGATAATAGCCGGGGTTGGTAAGTCCGGCAATATAGCACACAAGATGGCTGCTACGTTTAACAGCACGGCTGTGCCAGCTGTGGTGTTAAACAGTGTCGATGCGTTACATGGTGATCTGGGTATTATTAATGACGGGGATATAGTATTAGCATTATCCTACTCAGGCGAATCCGACGAGATTATAAACCTGATTTCGGTTCTAAAAAGATTCAATGTTAAGATAATCGCGATGACTGGCCATAGTCGTTCAACAGTGGCTAAGCTAAGTGACATAATACTAAACGTAAAAGTCCCCAGAGAGGCGTGTCCTTTTAATTTAGCGCCCACCTCAAGTACCACGGCGATGTTAGTAATGGGTGATGCGCTAGCTATGGCAATTTTAAAAGCAAGAAATATCAAAAGAGACGACTTTGCTAAATATCATCCATCAGGCGCAATAGGCAGAGCATTATTGATGAAGGTTAATCAGATAATGCGCACTGGGGACAGGCTGCCTGTTGTGAGGCTTGGCACTACCGTGCGTGATTCTTTAATAATTATGACCAAAGCAAAGGCCGGTTGCGTGGGTGTAGTCGACGGCAAGGGCAAGCTTGTTGGGATATTTACTGATGGTGATTTACGGAGGCGGATGGCTGACACGCCAGACTTATTGAGTCAAGCCATCGAGTCAGTCATGACAAAAGATCCTGTTACCGTTAGAGAAGATGCACTGGCCGTTGAGGCATTGAAAATTTTCAAGTCAAGAAACATTGATGATTTACTTGTAGTAAATTCGAAAAAAGAATTGGTTGGAATTGTCGATTCACAGGATCTGCCTAGGTTAAAGATTGTTTAGAAAAAGAGCTGACATGGATTGGATTGGCGGCTTTTTCTTTTGTCAGAATGGCTGAAAGATATTTGCCAGTATAACTGATTGGGCTGCAGGCAATTGTTTCCGGTGGTCCTTGAGCTACAACATAACCACCTTTGTCCCCGCCTTCTGGTCCCAGATCAATTATCCAGTCTGCGCATTTAATTACGTCCATATTATGTTCCACAATAATGATGGTATTGCCCAGGTCGCGGAGCTTGAAAAGCACATCCATAAGTCTGTTAATATCATGAAAATGCAGTCCGGTTGTTGGTTCGTCTAGAATGTACAAGGTTTGGCCGGTATTTCTTTTCGAAAGTTCTTTTGCTAGTTTTAATCTTTGTGCTTCACCACCGCTTAGAGTTGTTCCGGCCTGTCCGAGCTTCAAGTAACCTAAGCCGACTTCTTGCAATGTCCTGCAGATTTCTGTTATCTGGGGGAACGATTTAAAGAAGTTAAATGCTTCATCAAAACTCATTTCCAGTACATCGGCAATATTCTTGCCGCGGTAAACCACCTCAAGTGTTTCCTTGTTATATCGTTTACCGTTGCATTTATCGCAGGTGACGTAAACAGGTGGAAGAAAGTGCATCTCAAATTTGATTACGCCGTCGCCCTGACATTTTTCGCAACACCCGCCCTTAGTGTTAAAGCTAAATCTACTTGGTCCAAATCCTCTGATCTTAGAAGCGGACAGTTGCGAGAAAATCTCCCTGATTATGTCAAACAAACCTGTGTATGTAGCTGGATTACTCCGGGGTGTTCTTCCAATCGGGCTTTGGTCGACTACGATAACCTTGTTAATGAACTCGGTCCCCAATATTGCATCATGTGCTCCTGACTTTTCTTTGGCACCGTAAAATATCCTGAACAATTCCTTTCTCAGAATTTCATCAATAAGGGTGCTTTTTCCGGAACCACTGACGCCGGTCACGCACGTTATAACTCCCAAAGGAATTGTGACATCAATGTTCTTTAAGTTATTTTGTTTCGCGCCTATAATTTTCAGAATTTTATCAGAGTTTAAAGAGACAGTTTTATGTTTAGGGCTTGTGATGCTTAGCTTCCCGCTTAAGTATTGGCCGGTCAGGGAATCTGGGTTGTTAATAATTTCTGCTGGAGTTCCTGAGGCGACTAGTCTTCCGCCGTTTACACCGGCTCCAGGCCCAAGATCAATTATATAGTCTGCATTTAGAATTATTTCCGAGTCATGTTCTACAATAATTACTGAATTTCCCAATTCTTTAAGTTGTTTGATCGTAGAAATTAGTAATTCGTTATCACGCTGATGCAGTCCAATGGATGGTTCGTCCAGGATATAGATAACACCTGTGAGAGAAGAACCCAATTGTGATGCGATTCGTATTCTTTGGTATTCTCCACCACTTAATGTGCCGCATTCCCGATCAAGCGTGAGATAACCTAGTCCGACTCCAGCGATAAATCTTAATCGAGTAATGATTTCTTTATGAATCTCCTTGATAATTTTGCTTTGAAAATCGGAAAGAATTAAGTCTTCAAAGAAATCTATCGCGCGACTGATTGTGAGTCTACACACGTCTATAATCGATAAACCGGGTATATGAGGATTGATTTTCTTAAAGCCAATTGAATCTTGAAAAGCAGCTTTGCTTTTTAGTGTAACGGCGAGTATTCTTGGGGTTAACCTTGTTCCATTGCATGCCTTGCATGTAGACAACGACATGTATCTTTTTAAAAAACTCTTTTTTTCTGTGCTTTTGGTCTCGTTAAATGTTTTCTCAAGTAAAGGTATAAGCCCTTCAAATGGCTTTATAATAGGTTCTTTATTAGCTAAAAGGTGGAATTCGATTTTTTCATCGCCGGAACCCCAAAAGAGAATTTTTTTGAAATCATCTGAGAGATTTTTAAATGGGGTATCCAGTCGTTGCTTATAATGTCTTGCCAGGTCTTGAATAATAATTTCATAAAATCTTTTTAGTTTTGGAGATTTTCTGTACCAAGGTGCGATAGCGCCTTCGGATAATGACTTTTTGGGGTCCTTTACTATTAGCTCTTCATCAAAACTTAATTGGTATCCAAGTCCAGCACAGTTTGGGCATGTCCCATATGGCGCATTAAAAGAAAAGTCGCGTGGTTCTGGCTTTTCGAACCATTCATTTGTTTCGGGACTATAGTAATTTGTTGAGAACAAAAGATCTTCCCATGAGTTTGTATGGCTGGTTTTGATCGTTTCATAAGAATTAGTATTAACATTGTTAGTCGTGCTTGTGGGTGCACCCTGAATTGAGGCCACGATCCTGCCATTACCAAACTTTAAAGCTGTTTCAACAGAATCAGCAATCCGTACCCGTGAATTTTCATCAATGATAAGTCGGTCGATTATGATCTCAACAGTATGTGGTTTGTTTTCATCAAATTTCATGTTATTATGAGCTGACAGTTCATAAATAACACCGTCAATTCGCGCACGGATGAAGCCTTCTTTCTCGAATGCAGATAAAACGGATCTTATATTACATTGTGTGTTTGAAATTACAGGCGCCAGAATAATAACGCGAGTTCCTTTAGGCAAAGCACATAATTGATCAATTATTTCACTGCTGGTTTGCCTTATTAACGGTTTACCAGTCGTCGGACAATGAGGCTCACCAATTGTAGCAAATAATAATCTTAAATAATCATAGATCTCTGTGGTAGTAGCAATTGTGGATCTAGGATTTGATGCAGCTGTTTTTTGTTCTATTGCTATAGCCGGCGATAGTCCATCTATAAAATCAACTTCTGGTCTCGGCATGAGCTCTAAATATTGCCGCGCATAAGCAGATAAAGCCTCTACATATCTGCGCTGGCCCTCGGCGAAAATAGTGTCAATTGCCAGAGAGGATTTACCAGAACCACTTGGACCAGTGATTACTACAATCTTGCCCCGCGGTATTTTTAAATTAATGCTCTTTAGATTATGTTCTCTGGCGCCTTGAATTAATATGTAATCATTCCCCATCGAAATACTAATACTATAACCGCGAAATATCAGAAAATAAAAAGATCAATCAAACATCTGATCGGTCTTTTTAATCAATAATCAAAATTTTAATTTATCCGGGTTATTAAATTTTTGAATGCAAGACGATATACCACAAGTATTTTTGGGATATCGACTGCGCTAAAACTTGATAGTACAATTTACTTGTTTATCTCGACAACTCTGTAAAACCTGAGTCTGCTCGTTCCTATATTATTGGTAATATTTAAGATGTCTGTTGTTGGTGTAATTGTTTGACTGTCAACCCAGGAAGATGAACTAATATCATCTTTGTACTGAACCTTGTATGAAGCACCAGGTTTGACTTTAATCGTAAGTTGTATTGAATTTTGATTCATTACCGCAATTGAAATTATTTTCAGTTCCTCATTACCAGGTTTTACAATTATCTTAAATGACATTTGATCACTTAAAGATGGCTGACCGTTGTCCGAAACTCTAACTGTTATTTGGTTTGTCCCAATCTGAGTTGATTCTGGAGTCCACTCTAAAGCTCCAGTTCCACTGTTTAATACTACTCCCGATGGAGCTTGAATAAGTTCATAAGTAAGCTTTTGAGATGGCACGTCGTAATCAACTGCATTTATTACAAGATGGAATTGTTGACCCACGATAGCTATTTGATCTGATACTGGTGTCAACTGCGGGGCTGAGTTGACCTCATTGACAGTGATAGTGAACGAGTTAGTGGCGCTGAGTGCCGGTGTACCATTATCAGTGGCCTTTGTCTTGACCGTGTATGTCCCCGGGCCCTGGGCCTCGGATGGCGTCCAGGTAATGATACCGTTGGTGTTGATACTCATGCCTGGCGGCGACTCAAGTAACTGATAAGAGATCTGGTTTGGCGGCCAGTCTGTGTCAGTGGCCGTGTTAGTGATCACAACCTGTGTCAGTTCATTGACCACGAGGTCCTGGATAACAGGCAACTGCGGGGCTGAGTTGACCTCATTGACAGTGATGGTGAACGAGTTAGTGGCGCTGAGTGCCGGTGTGCCATTATCAGTGGCCTTTGTCTTGACCGTGTATGTTCCCGGGCCCTGGGCTTCGGACGGCGTCCAGGTGATGATACCGTTGGTGTTGATACTCATGCCTGGCGGCGACTCAAGTAACTGATAAGAGATCTGGTTTGGCGGCCAGTCATTGTCAGTGGCCGTGTTAGTGATCACAACCTGAGTCAGTTCATTGACCACGAGGTCCTGGATAACAGGCAACTGCGGAGCTGAGTTGACCTCATTGACAGTGATGGTGAACGAGTTAGTGGCACTGAGTGCCGGTGTGCCATTATCAGTGGCCTTTATCTTCACCGTGTATGTTCCCGGGCCCTGGGCTTCGGACGGTGTCCAGGTGATGATACCGTTGGTGTTGATACTCATGCCTGGCGGTGACTCAAGTAACTGATAAGAGATCTGGTTTGGCGGCCAGTCATTGTCAGTGGCCGTGTTAGTGATCACAACCTGAGTCAGTTCATTGACCACGAGGTTTTGGATAACAGGCAACTGCGGAGCTGAGTTGACCTCATTGACAGTGATGGTGAACGAGTTAGTGGCGCTGAGTGCCGGTGTGCCATTATCAGTGGCCTTTGTCTTCACCGTGTATGTCCCCGGGCCCTGAGCCTCGGACGGTGTCCATGAGAACAATCCAGTGTTTGGGTCAATACTTGCACCTGTTGGGGCTGAGACTAGCTGGAAAGTAATTGTTTGATTTGGATTTGGGTCATTGGCGGTTATTAAGAATTGGAGTAATTGGTTTTCATCGATGAATTTATCACTTATATAATTGATTACAGGTGGGAGGTTTTCATTTGATACGATTACGTTTGGGGCACCTGGAGTGGGCTGAACCATCCAGAAATAATTTGTTCCTTTTGCACCGTCTGGGAATCGGCCCTGGCTAACATCATTAGTTTGAGGTCCGAAAATGACGCAATCGACTAATCTTCCGTCTGGGGCAAAGATCCCTATTTCTTCGCCGGATACGCTAAGTTTAAAATTGACATGCAGACTTTTATTAGTTGGGTTGGATTGATTAGTATCCTCATCAGCCCACACTAGTAAATACTCTCCTGGGGCTATAGTGTAACCGTCGGGTACAACGAACTTGAATTTATTAGTTAAGTTGTCTGTGAGGCCATAGCCACTGAGCTCGATTGGATCGACACCTGCGTTATAAAGTTCGAACCAGTCGTCAAAGTGTCCGTCAGCTGGGTCTCTAATGGTTTTAGAGTTGCCTGCCATCCATTCGTTTATTGATAGCTCGGCGGGTTCACTTGCGGGATTGTTAGTAGCTGCTGGTGTATTGTAATAAAACGCTCGTTTACCAGCTTGTTTACCATCGGGGTAACAACCGAAGGAGTATCCATTCTTTAAGTTTACGTAATGGAGATAATCAACAATTCGGGATCCATCGGTCAGGAATACATATCCTGAGAACGGGCTAATGGTAAAGTTTGCATGAAGTTCACCGTTTACATTTTGTTGAGTCTGGGAATCTAACCAAACAAGTTTAAATTGTCCGGGACCGATAACTGTATTCTGTGGGAATGCCCACAAATTCAAATTTGTTTGGTTGTTACTTAAGAAAAGCCCATCTAGAGAAACAGAATTTGTACCTGTGTTGAGAATTTCTACCCAGGGATCTTTTTCGCCAAACTGGTCTGAAATAGATCTGATATTAACAGGCAAGACTTCATTTAATCTCAGGGTGGGGAATGGGCTAATAGTTGAAAAGACAGAATTTTGTTTACCCGGAGTGTAAGGAGCCCCGAAAAGCGGTGCATTATTTTGTATTTCTGCGATAAGTTCGATCCCAAAGACAATATCGGAGCTAGTTTGATTAACTTGGTGTACCTCTACAGCTATTGTGTTATCCCCGTTGACTAATAAGTCTGCTGGGACCTCGAAAGGCCCTTCATATGCAGCATCACCAACAGTTGCGGATGCAAATGTATTATAGGTAGGCGTACCATCGGGCATTCGGATTCTGAATAATTCCTGGCCATTTAACCAGATAACTGCCCCGTCGTCGATGACAGTCCTAAGGATAAGTTTTGTACTGGAAACGTTATTTGTGTAAGTGAAATGTTTTCTGAAGTAATAGGTAGTTTTGCCTAGAGTGAGTAATGTATTTTTGGGTGCCGGCAGGGATGCGTCTTCGTAATATAAAAGAGCATTACCAGATGCCCAGGACGAGTCATCAAAGAAAGTTTCTTTCCAATTTGGATCAGGATCTGAATCAGGCTGCAGATATTTCCAGTTAGCATCGATTGGGATCAATGTTATTGTGGAATTAGTTTGTGGAGCATTAGTTGAGGTAGTAGCAGCAGCCCAGTTTGCGACTCTATCATTGTCCTGATTGGGATCGATTAATTGCAGAGACGAACCCAAGCCGTCGGCCAGAACCGGCCATGGAGGATCATCATCATATGTGACCTGGTTAACTATCTTATTTTGTTCTGGGGATGCTGCTGGTATGATGAGAGAAATAGTTTCGCCACCTTTATCTAATTTTCCCTGGTATTCGCCAACGACGGGAATATCGAAACCATAATAAAATGCAAATGCTTGCATGTTTTCGGCGACGATGATGTAGCTATTAGGCTTTATTATTGTTCCTTGAGGAAAGGTGAAATCAACTCCATTGAGTTTCCATCCTGACATATCAAAAGCTGTTGTCCTGGATTTGTTGTATATCTCAATAAACGCTGCATCGGGGAATGGCGGGTTATACATGATTTCGTTGATGACGATGGATTTTTCTGGGAGATCGGGTTGAGTGGTGTTATTCAAGACAATTGTTTGATTAGCATTTGGCAGTGGTGATCCGTATCTGTCATAGCCGATGATTTGCAGCGTATTCATGCCTTGATTTAATGGCACTTGTACAGTCCACGAAGAAACGGAATTCCAGGTTACAGGGTAATTAGTGTTGTTGATTTTGATAAATTGGAGATCAACTGGTGCGGTGCCCGATATTGTTACAAGGTTTGTATTGACTGTTCCGCTGCCAGTAGTAACGGTGAACGGTGAGTTTCCGCCTTCATTATTGACTACAGTGAGTAATGAGTTCCTCATAGTCGCGACCCAACTTTTGACGCCTGCAGGTGATTCGGCAGGAATGCCTTCTGAAACAAATGCGGCATATTTAGCGTCCATTACTTTACCAAATTTTTCAGGGAGCATTGGACCGTTAGCGATTTCTTTAAATGCTTGCAGGTATAGCCTTCTAAACTCCGGAGTTGAATATATTTTACCCAGGTTTGGATCTGCGCCGTTATATGCAAATAAATTCTCCGGGCCGGGGCCCCATGAGCCACTGTTACCAAGGATTATATTAAAGTCGAAAATGATCATCTTCCACCTGTCACTAACAGGCTTATATGCATACATATTTTGTTCGTTTTGAGCTCCGACGCTGTCCCAATTACCTAATGCATGTTCTAATGCGAAGGTTCTGAGCCATTGTTCCATGTCTGCTACTGCATTAAGGCCTGCGGCGTAAGCTGAGCCAGTTTTATTATTATTTGCTGCATCAATTAAAAGGAAAACATTTGAGTAATTATTGGCAGTATTATTTGCTGCTCTGGTTAAATAATTCCATCTATATCTAGCCAACTTATGTTGATTGGGTATACCGTTTACAGTTGTTGTATACTTATTTAGTGTGCACCATGAGCAATTATTAAATGACATGTATCCCGTTGCGGCGTCTTCCATTTCGAACCAGGGTTGCAATTTATAGAGTTGGCCATCGGTATCATTGTAAAAGTATTCTTCAATATAATCGGCGTTAGGAGTTTGCATATCTTCCATTAACCAGCCGCGCTGATTTCCGTTCACATAAACGTTTACAAATCGTCGGTACAACCATGGAAGGCCAAGTTGTCTGGCCATCCAATAGCCTGTTTGTTCTCGTTGAAGTGTTCCATCATCAAAGGCACCATTGCCGGGGCCATGAAGTTTGTTAAAGTTATCTGTGCCAAGGACTTTATTATCAGGTGGAATATCGACTGAATAATGGCAGCCACCGCCAGTAGGTGAATCAAATCCCTGGTGGTATGGGCTACCGGCGTAACGTGCACCAATGTTATAAACCACTCTGAAGTTACCATATACGAATGTTCCTTCAACAGGTTCGTTACTCAGGATCGGTCGATTAATCCAGGAATTGATAGCATTCTGGGTGAACCACATTCGGTATGTACCAAACGCACTTAATCGCTGCGGTTCACCGAATCGGATTAGCGCTTCCCGACCAGAAATTGATGCGTTTTCTGGGAAAATTGATGTAGCTTGTGGGTTTCCGCTGTCTGATGCTTGTATATAAAATGCCACAAGTGTGCCGGCTGCCTGACCGGGTATTGTAGCCGAGTAAACGCCGTCATTTGCGACTTCATCGCCGCCGGTTCCATTGTCCCGCATTGTGACTGTTGAGTAAGAAGTTTGTGGATCTATACGGTATTTAAGGTAAACCGACGCAATTCCATTAGGGTCGTTTACCTTTGCAGAGACGACAACTGGTTGATTATTTGCTGGTAAGATTGGCCAGGTCTCCACATCATAAATAGCAGGGCCTGAATTTGCTACACTGCGACTGTTTTTCTGACCTGGTGTTCCACAATTGTATGGTGTAAGTAATCGACCTGTTGCTTCCATCCAATTACCATGGAGTCGTAGGATAATTTCAGGGAAACCTTTAAGCCAACGGACCTTTGCACGTATAGTAACAGTTCCTGACGGGTAACTAGACAACTGACCTATAATTCTGTTGGCGCCGTAATCACCACGACCGCTAGCCCGAATATGTAAGGATTGAGAACTATTATATCCGCCCAAACCGGCTGACGTTTCCAGTGATGATCGGACATGATTTCCTCGGCAAGCCCAATAAGTTAGCCCGGATTCGAAACCCGGGTTTAACACCAGATTTGGTCCTGTTCCGACTTTTACTTCTACATCATCGACCAGGCATTCGCCTTCACCTGATAAGAGAATTTCGATATATTTGGCATCGCCATATCCATTATCCATAGGGCCTGTGGCTTCTATAACGGTCCATGTAGTTTTTGCAGTTTCATCGCTGTCAGCCCAATTAGAAGGAATTCTATGATTTGAATTAGGATCAATTAACTCCAGGCTACTACCTCCACCATCAGACCATTTACCCCAGCGTCCTCCATCTTTGTAAGTAACTTCATCAATGACACAATAGATCAAATTAGTGATTAATTGGGCCTGGGTATTAGTTGATACTACGAAATCCGGTGCTGCTAATGCAAGGCGTTCGCCTGCGTGAGAGAGTCTTCCCTTGAAGTTGCCGACAGTGTTTTGGGAATTCAGGTTTGGATACTTTGCTAAGAGGTTAGTAATGTTTTTTGCAACGACCATGTAACCATTTGCTTGAATTACAGTGTTTGTGGGGAATACAAAATCAATGCCATCTACAAATTTCCACCCTGTAAGGTTAACCGAAGTTGAGCCTTTATTATATAATTCAATGTACTGGTCATCGTCATCGCCACTTATGGGGTTATACATAATCTCGTTTATGACAATATTATTAATTTTAAAGGGAGTATTGTTTGTTCCAAATGTCCTTGAGATAAGTGGATAAAAATCTTTGGCACCGTCTGGATAACGTCCGTATGAAACTCCATTTTCCTGAGGGCCGAACTTTACGCAATCAATGACAAAATTTTTCTGTGGTGAAATAAAATATACTGTTTCTCCGCCGCTGCTGAGGGCAAAACCGAGCTGGGTTTCATCATAATATACAAAACCTCCTGGAGGGATAGTGGTTCCTGCAGGGATGACAAACTTGTTGGTTGAGAAATTATCGGTTAGGATACAGCCAGATATATCGACTGGAATATTCGAATGATTATAAAGTTCTATAGCATCTGTGAGAGGTGGATCTGTGTGAGTCAATATTTCATTTATTACAACGTTTTTAAGCGTTGAAAAATAATAGCCATCGGGTTTACCCGGAGTACCCCCGACTAATTCACTAATTTTCCAGGCTTCAGGGTCGTTTTCACCGAATGATGGTTTGGCAAGGACGATGGAGTGGCCGGTGTTATCTGCCCCGGCAGGCCAGGGCGGGTTATTAGAGTAATTAATTTCCAGGAATATTGCGTTTAGTTCATTTCTTAATCGGATAGTTCCACTGGTTTTGAGGCTTCCGGAGTACGGACCAACTACATTTGTAATGTTATATACTGCTTTAATATCTTCAGGAACCCTGGCGATAACCAGGTATTGTCCTCCTTTTATGATTGTGCCCGCCGGAAATGTAAAATCAATATCGCCAGAAATCCTGTATCCACTTAAGTCTTCTGGAAACGGATTAGAGTTAAACAGCTCTATAAATTCCAGGTTTCGGTTATCTGAGCGTGGAGCTGGTTTGTACATTATTTCTGTTATAACCAGACCAGTCTTACGGCTAGATGGCCCTGGAGGTTCGTAAGGGGTTTTTAAATTTTGTACGATTGAACCAGTAGCTGTGCCGTAGTCTGAGAATGTTGCCGATGCTGCTTCATTCGTTGTGTGGCTTGTGGACACGAGCCCGACATAGATAGGATCGGTCATGCTAATGGTGACAGTGCCAAGCAGTACCCAGGTTTGACCGTCGAAACCCGCAAACCCGGAAAACTGATCTCCATTTCTTTGCAACCTTAGCCAGGTGTATGGTAGGTTTGGTTGTAACCAACCAGAACTACTGGCATTGGCGCCGTCAGTCTGCCGATATTTGAAGAAAGAACCGGCCAGGCTCGGGGTTGTAAGGACTGCAGCAAAAGGACTCGATTGATTGAGTGAAGCTCTAGCCATTAAGCCTGCTTGTGTCCAGGGGTCTGTTTGGTCCAGATTTGAAATCCTTACTTTGATATCGAAGTTACCGGATTTTTTCTGGAAGCCCATGGTAAATTGGTCTTTTGTTCCACCAATGTCAGAGCTTTGAGATGTGATAATATAAGCATTATTGGTAAGAGATACTTTTCCTGCAATCTGCGGGGACCCAATGTCCTGAGGAGTAAATTCCATAGCCACGAAGGAGGCAGATGAATTAGGCGCAATAGTGTTTGGAGTTACAGCGGTATCTTTTATGTTATTGATGACAACGGTATATGACTGGCCAAAAGTCAGCGGTGAAACAGTTAAAATAACTGTTCTTGTATCAGAGCCAAAGGCTGCCGACGAGATAGAAATCCCGTTGTTAATGGAATAGTTGGATTTGTTAAGTGCAGTGGCAGGATCCAGAGCCTCTGAGAAAAATAATCTGACCTCTGAAATACCATAGTTCAATGCCCCAAGGACTGTTGGTGGTTTTATATCTGGTAGCACTGTTAAAACAGCTTCGTCGCTAATGGTGGTCCCAAGAGAATTAGAAATTATGCATCTGAATTTAGCTCCATTATCAGAGAGCAGGACAGGGGCGTTAGTATACGCCGGGTAGATCGCCCCGGGGAAATTTATACCATTTTTCTGCCACTGGAAATTAGCGCTTCCGATGCTGCTGAGTACTACACTAAACACAGCAGTCTCATTTTCATTAGTTGTAACGTTTTGTGGTTGTTGCCCTATGATTGGTGCTGAAAACACAGTGCCTAGTGGATAAAGTCTAGTTACAGGGATAGGTTCTTCTATTGTCCCGTCTGGCAGTTGCCATCGGACGGCGAGATTATCGCCACCTGTGCCTTCGGACATTATTGCCTCAATATAATAAGCCTTGCCAGAAATCAGATTTATTGATGTTGATTGTTGTGATGGATACTTACCCCATTCTCTAACCCCAGTCCAACCCGGGACATTAGCGATCTGGACTTTGTTTGCTGGCTGGTCATCTGTGCTTAAATAAAGCACGGACTCATCATCGCTCGAGATCCAGAAGATGTATGAACCTGTAACAGGCGGGATTATATAACCTCGAACACGTTGACCATATTGCTCCCAGACATTGATTGGCATTTCGAAGCCATTTGTGTAAATCTCGCTAATGTCTGGTGAGTCCGGGTATTTGGCCAGGGCGTATAAACTGTCTAGTGAATAACTCGAGCCAAAGTAGACTTCACGCAATAGCCCCTGTAATTTTGGGACATATGCCTTAAATGAAGCTTGTGTGTTTGGCAGTATAGCGTTTGCAGTGGACGAGCGGTCAGTGATGTTATTAATAGTTACGGTGTAAGTAACTCCATCGGTTAGGGCTGAAGTGAGTAAGACAACCGTTTGGCTATCTGATCCTATGTTAGCATTTTGGATTTGAATATTATTGTTTACTGAATAATTCGATTTGTTGGTAGCCGACTGAGCGTCTACTGGTTCTGAATAGACTATAATAATATTTGTCGCACCGGCATTAGTAATGGATTGTACTGTAGGTCGTGTATTATCCGGCAAGACATTAACCGTAGCAACACTGCTAGTTGCAATTCCTGCTGAGTTTGTTACTACGACCTTGTAGTTTCCGGCGTCAGACGGCCTAACAGGGCTGATAAAGAGATTGTCATTTGTTTTGGATGTCAAAATTGAATCGTTTTTATACCATTGAAATCTTAGCACTGGACTGCCTGTTGCTTTAACCTGAAGTATAAGATCTGACCCATCTACGATATTTGTGCTGGCGGGTTGTTGGATGATACTTGGCGCTACAGGTTGCGGAAGAACTAAGTTCAGATTGTCGAACGTAGATGTATTTAAGGCATTATTATTGTGTGCTGTAACTACCACTCCAACATAAATTTCCGACGGCATAGATATCGTGACTGAAAAAACCAACGACCAATCTGTGCCATTGGCAGACTTATAACCGGTGAAGGTATTACCCGACCTGACAATTTTTACCCAGTATGGAGCTACAGCACCATCACGTGGCGTGTTGTGATCACTCGCACTACCGGTTTCCGGACGCCACTGGAAAGATGTGCCATTACCTGGAGTGACAATCATCATAGCGTGGCGGGAGTCTGGATTCAATGTTTCTCTGAACATCACTCCGGCTTTAGCCCAGCTATCAGTGTTTTGTTGCGATAGGACTCGGACAGATATCTCGGCATCTCCAGTTATTGGACAATACATGAAATGAAAAGCGTCCTGGTAGTTCCATATATCATCACCGCTGCCTTTGATGGTAAATGAGTTATTATCAAAGAAGGCATCTCCAGCAAAACCGACATTTCCTATGTCAGTATGAAGCCAGGGCGATGGCAGCGACGCAGCTTCAGTCAATAAAGACGAATAAACCAGGCAAATACAAGTCCACAAAACGTAAATAAGTTTTTTGTTGTTCATACAATCGGGAAAAGATGAATACATGAAAAAGAATCGATTTAAAAGATATTTTTTAAAATTACCTGCAAATGAATTGAGATCCGACAATATAGTAAAAATGCAACTAATCATAATAGTAGGAATAGCAAGTTTTTAGCCAATATTAACGAAGTAAATTTTTTAAAAGGTCGATGGAGCTCGGAAATCCTGTGAGTAAGAGAATCCTGGTGGCATTACTGCAAAACTGGGTGCAGGATGTGAAAATTTTTTAATATGTTCTTAAGCAACGAGTTAGGGATATTCAAACAAGAATTGGAGTTCGTCTTTACTGAGGCTTTTTGCAAAGCCTTCTTCACCAAGGACATCGGCAATGGTTTGAGATTTCTTTTGTTGGAGTTCCCAGATTTTTTCTTCAACTGTGCCCGGAGCGATTAAGCGGTAAGCATTTACGGGTTTGGTCTGACCGATTCTATGGGACCTATCGATAGCCTGAGCTTCAACTGCAGGATTCCACCATGGGTCATACAGCACAACGTAAGAAGCAGAAGTTAGATTCAACCCAGTTCCAGCAGCGCGCAAGCTGAGCAAGAAAACCGAAGGTCTAGGATCGTTTTGAAATCTTTGTACGATTTCCATGCGATTTTTTGTGTCACCGGTAATGATGTAAGTTGGGATACTCCTGGACTGGCATTCGTTGTCCAATATTTTAAGCATCTCTACAAATTGACTAAATATGAGGACCCTTTGGCCTTCTGCAAGTAAAGGATCCAGCAATTCAAATAATGTATCAGTTTTTCCTGACGGCGCATTAACTCCGGTAAGCAAAGGATGACAACAAATTTGTCTCAGGCGTGTAAGAGCTGCTAGTACATGTATTTTTGACTTGGATATTCCTTGTTCAGCAATAGTTTGGAAGACGATTTCTCGACTTTTTTTAAGCTCGGCCAGATATAATTTTTTTTGCTCCTCGTGCAATTCACAGTCACGGCGTTGTTCTGTTCTTGCGGGAAGATCTTTAGCGACCTGTTGTTTGAGGCGGCGCAGCATGATAGGACGGATTTTTGCTGCCAGTCTTTTTCTAAGAAGGCGTTGAGAGTCAGGGTTTTGTTTGGTGGATTCGTAATTTTTTTCAAAGACAGATCTTGGTCCGAGATAACCCGGCTGAACGAAGTCGACTATGCTCCAGAGGTCCAACAATTTATTTTCCAGTGGGGTTCCGGTTAGTGCCAATCTATGTTTAGCTTTAAGTTGTTTAACGCAGGTTGTAATTTGAGTGTCTGGATTCTTAATAAATTGTGCCTCGTCCAGGATGATAGCTAAAAACTCAAATTTTTGTAATTCTTCAAGATCTCGCCTGAGCAATGCGTAATTGGTAACTATCAGCTGATGGTCTGGAATAGTTTTTCTTAAGTTGTGTCTTGCGGCACCGCTTTCGAGGACCAGGACTTTTAATGTTGGAGTGAATCGTTCGGCTTCTCTTCTCCAGTTATGGAGTACTGAGGCCGGGCAGATGACGAGAGACGGTTGTGGTGTTTTATTTTGATTGTTAAGCCATACCAGCCATGTAAGGGTCTGAATAGTTTTTCCCAGCCCCATATCATCGGCGAGAATGCCACCTAAATTAAGTCTTGATAAGTAGCATAAGAAATCGAACCCGTCTTTTTGATAAGGTCTGAGTTTAGCTGTAATTTCATTTGGTATTGGAGCCGGGGGAATACCTTTGAACGATTTGATGCGTTCTTTGAGTTCGTTATAGAAAGCGTCTTTTTTGATTGCTTTTGCCAGGGTTATTTCGTCGAGATTGACTGCATGTAGAAGATTGACCTGTTGAGGTAAGGGAGAGAGGGAGTCGAGTCCGAAGTCTGCCACAGTTTCTTTTGCCTGGTGCAGAGAATCGATATCGATTTCTACCCATCCTGCATCTGGAAGCTTGATAAACCGTGAGTTGGCCGAGGCCAGGCATTCGAGGTCGGCCTTAGTAAGTTGAATACATTCTGATTCCCACTCGGCAGAAACGCTGAACCAATCGATCCCGAAACCATTGATATGTAATTTTGGTTTAACTTTCTTTTGGCCAAATAATAGTTTTTTGAACTCTGAATTTCCTAGATATTCTGAATCAGCTGGTCTTTTTGCCCATGCATTAGCTAAATTATCAAAGAACTCAACATTTGCATCAGCCAACCAGAGTCCGGGTTCCGGATTGAACCAGCCCAGCGAATCGAGCCATTGAGTTGCTTGGGTTAATCTGTGGTCATCCAGAAATTCTTTCTTATTAAATTCTGGGGCAGATGCTGGATTTTTTTTAATCCACTCATGGCCTGTCCATTCCCATAAACTATTGTCAAGATCACTAATAGCCTGGAGTCGGAGTCTGACTAAATTTTGGTCCATTTCGAATATGAAACGCGGTCTGGCAGTGTGAACTTTACAAATTTCATCCCAGACAGGATTAGTATTGAAGTACAGGCCCCTCATCTTTGATATGAACCGCGGACTAAATTTTTGGATTGGCACCATTTTCTGGCAAAGCCAATTATCTAGGAGTTCTTGGCCTGGAGGGTTCTTGATCACGATAAATTCACCTTTCAATAATGCAACAGTTGGATGACCGGCAAAGAATACAAGCTCATCTAATGGAATTTTTACACCATCAGCTAGTTTTACTAGCATTGAAATAGCTGGTGTTTCGTTGTCTTTGTAAATGTCTGGAAAAAACTCTCCGATATGTCCGTAAAAATTTAATGGCTTGTTTGAATCACTCATGCAGAGTAAACGTGTATGTCCCCATTGAGTGATCCACCGAAGCAATTCCAGACCCGTTAGAAAGAATGTTGAAGTTTCTTTGGGGAAATCGGAGTAGTTTTTTGCAATCCATTCAATAAAGGACCATTCATTTAAATTATAAAACTCACGTTCGTTGGAATGTTTCTGGATAATTTCTTTGATCTCAGCCAGGCTTTTAATTTTTTCGCCTTGTCGGGGCTTGGTAATAGAAATCTGCACACTGAGAGATTTGAGCTGTTTTGCATTCTCATACGGGGCTAAAGAGCATCTGGCTATTATTGAAGCTTTAGGCGACTCTATAGTCTTATCAGGAGCAATTAACCAGGATTCTGTGTCAGTAGCGATTCTTGTGAGATTTTCTTCTAATTCAGCCTTTGCTAAACGTTCTGGGTCTGCCCACTCAGAAAGTTCTGTTGGAAGCGGCCTGTGTGACCTGTAAAAAATCAAACATAGCTCTTCCAATCGTTCATTGCCAAATTTGCTAACCACCCTTTGCCACCAATCAGGGATTGAATCAAAGTCTTTTCGGGAGATTTGGAGTTTTTGAAAGTAATCTTCGAGCAGAATCCATGCTCTTTGCAGATCTCTACAGTTTGCGAATAACCTTAAAAGCTCGGTGCGTTCCTGAATTGCCGATTTTGAATCTGATAATTGTCTTCTTAATTCTGCAAGCGCTCCATATGTCTTTTCAAAGACAGAGTTCTCGACATCATATCGTGGGTCGGATGTTTTATAGTTTTTGTTATTCTTTGATTTTTTATTACTTGGCATTTTAATGTAAAAATACTCAGTCTATAATCCCACATAATTTGCCATTAATAGTCAATAGAAAATACAACTCAGGCCTTGGCTATGTGTGCCAGATGTTTAAGAGAGAGGCATGCCTGGCTCTTTTCTACAAAATCAATTAAAGCACATTGTAAATGCTAAATGTTTTTAAAACTCAGAATTCCAGGTAATTCTTCATTGTTATAAAAAAAAATATTTATATAGTTGAGACAGAATAGAAAAATGACAGCGAATTAGCGCATATGATTAACGTGTCAAAGCTAATTACCTGTAAACACGAAGGTGTGTATATCCGGCTTATCAGACCAATGATTTGGTAATCCTTTTAATTATGAAGGAAATTTTCAATGTTTGGAAAAAGAAAATTTTGTCCAAAAAAGATTCGCAACTTTCAGAAGAACAAGACAGCCAGGTTAGTGGTGCTGAACCAATAAGTACCATAAATAAGCCAGTAGCTGAAGATGTAAGGCATGAAAATCATGGTCTATGGATTTTTGAGTTGCGACCTTCAGAAAGTTCTATTTCTGAAATCAAAGATCTCAATAGTCTATTCATCCTGTTGCTAATGCGGTCGCTAATCATGTGGCAGTTTATCCTCTATCTCTTAAATAATAAAAACAGTAGGATTCTGGTTTATCCTAAGATTGAAAATGAACACATTTTAACGCTCGACTATCAGCTTGCATCCATTCGACAGGTAGAAGAGAAATTAAAAAAACTTTCCGACGCATTATTGGTTTCTTCAAACCCGTTAGATCTAACAGAATTCGTAGATCAATTTTTAAATATTCCCTTTAGTATTGCAGGTATCAACTCTGATCAAAAAGACCTACATGTTTTTGAGCAAGCTTTTGGTGAACACAGTTTAGATAATATTTTACAAAGACTTATCGCAATGCGCCTTCATGAAGCTCCGTTTTATTCTATTTTCAAAAATGATAATCACATAATTAAGTCTTCGTTGATGAATTTTTGGAAGCCGGTAAGTATTTGGATTAACCCTGAAAAAGACAATGTCCGGGATAATACTGGTAATGCCATAAAGAGCATCCATCAGAAGACTCAGGATACAACACAATTAACCACCAGGTTTTTAAATTGTAACATTGAACAAGCTCTGAGAATCCTGAACGCTACTAAGCACATTCATTATTTTTCTGATTTGAGTTATACAGGCGCAAGCGCAATGCGTACAAACCTGTTACCGGCAAAAGAGGTACGGTCGAAAATCCTGGATTTGATTAGCCGTTCAATACATCTTCAGCCATCCAGGGCAAAGCTGATTCAAAATAGATCCAATTTACAAGCCGCAGACGTCTGGTCATGCATGATAATTTTCAAACTTCCGGAGAATTTTTTTCTTTTATCAGTGTCAGATCTTTTATCGGCAGATAAAGCTGGCATTGAATCTAATGAACAGAATAAAACTGAGAGCAGCTTAAACACGAGACTTCAATTCTCGAATATAACTGAGATGATAAGAAAGATTCGAGACAAAGCCGGATCTAATATATTTTTTATAAATGATTCGACATTTGTAATGTTCCCGGAGATTAGCGAGGCAATCCATCTGCTATCTTTTATTAGTACTCAGTTAGAACAGTCCCAGCATAACTCCACTAACAATGAATGGCTGAAAGCTTGTTCTTTAGATGTTATTTTATTTTTTACCTCAGGTGAGTTCAACCAGCGGCTGCTTATAAGGAAGATGTTCGGCTGTGAAATCGATAGTAACACAATAAGAAAGACAAAAAATCCAATCAGACATGAGCATTGTCAGGTTAATCTAACAATAATGGACAATTTAGGTCAGCTGGTTTGTTGGCGAGATTCCCTTAAATCGTTAGCAATGGAGATCTTAGCGTTATCAATTTCCCGGGGCGTCTCAGATAAAACTGATCTGAACAGAAGTAACACGATAAAGGAGTTCATTAATGCTGTGTGCACCATAATATTCCGTTATGGGTTAGATTCGGAAATTGATTCTGAATTATGTTTAATATTGCGTAATGAATTTGCCAGGCTAGCCAAAGGCTATGATGATAAACCTGAAGTTATAAAAATGATAAGCTTATTAAACGATTGGGTGCGCCAGATATCCGATTTGAATCAAAGTATCACTGATCACAATGAAAAGATCCGATGTAATGTTGTATATAATTTTTTCACTTTAGTCTCAGAGGTGCTAAATATTTGTAGATTGAAATGGCTATATACACGTTGAAACCAATTACACCTTTAATGGTGGGCCGGCGACATGAAACGTTGGAATTGTTTCTGGACGCATGGCTAATCCCATCTATTATATTTGATGCGATACACGCTTCTTTATACCGGGCGTTTCCTGAAGTTCAATTATGGGAACATCTTCATTCGTACGGAAGGAATAACAAGTATCCAAACCCAACCGAAAGATTACAAAGATTCGGTTCTTTGCGAACTTCAGGACTTTTTCCGGCATTTCGAATTGCGGACGGTTTCCAGACTTTTTTCAGCACTCCAAAAGACCACAGGCTAACAGACGGATATATTCAGCGCTTTGTTCCATCAGTGGACTTTCCCGGGAAGTGCAATGTGCCGTCACCTCTTAAATTCCCTATGATCACTGCCGAAAAAATAAATACCAGTAAAAGTTCAATTCAATGGATGTCCAAACATAGCATTGAAAAATGGCTAAACAATAAACAACTATCAGAAAGCGACTTTAAAAGTAGTGAAGATTTTTTTGTACACGAACAAGGTTTTACTCATCCAAATCTGTCTTCTGGAAAGGCTCTGGCAATCAAATTTCACGTCAGGTTTCACGACGATGTTTCGTTGATAACGGAGGCTTCTATGCCAATGAAGACGGGCACAGACGGCTTAGATTATCTTGTTAAAAATTCAGGACAAAAAATAACCGTAGGCGGATATGATTCACAATTTATTATAACTAAAGATTTAAGCCGTTCCCTTTCAGAATTGCTTCCTGTTGGACCAACTATTGAGGGCAATCGAGTAAAATGGCTGCTATTAACCCCTGCAATTTTCATTAAATTGCACAGGGCAAATGACAGGCAGGTGTTTGAGTATCCTGGTGGCTGGCTGCCGTCATGGATTGATCCTCAAACAGGCCAGGTGATGCTAAAAAAAGAAGTCCCCGTCAGAACGCCCGCTATGACCAGAGCGCAATGGCGTAGTAAAATTAAATCAATAGAAAAAATAGACTGCAGACTGGTGGCTGCGTGTGTTGGTGTACCAGTCATTATTACGGGATGGAGCAATCGGAGGCACTTGACAATTTACGAAGCAGAGAAGAAACCGGGATTTAAAAAGGAATATTATGCAGTACCGGCCGGTTCAATTTATTATTTTGAAGGTCCCGACGCTCCGATTTTAGCTACGGTTTTATCATGGCACGGTTTAGAATACTCAAACGTGTCAGAGATAAAAAACCGACGGAGTGGAATCTTAGGTGAGAAAGGATTTGGTATTGGTGTGTGTGGACCATGGTGAACTATGAAGTCAATTGAAACATAACGATAACAAGAACAATGAGAACTTATTTAATTTCGTTGTTAGCGCGAACACCCGTTCATGTGGGAGCTGGTTACACTGATGGTATAATTTACAAACCCATGCGCAGGGAACGTAACACAGGCTTTCCGATAATACCAGGTTCAACCATTAAGGGTGTGTTTTCCAGATTATGGTTGGACAACAAACCAAATGATCATAAGGTGTCAAGGTCTGATATCGGCCAGATACTATTCGGGAGTTTAAATGAAGATGATTCCATTCATGGGTTACTTCGATTTTCTGAAGCCAGGACTTTGGCCTTCCCTGTGCGGTCTGCAAGGGGGTGTATGGCATGGGTAACTTGCCCGTTGGTCTTGAAAAGATTCTTGCGCGATACAGAACTGGATGACCTTCTAAACAAGGATGATTTGGTGTCGAATATTTTCAGTAAGCAATTAACAGATTCAAATGCAGTCTTTATGAAGAACTCGGCATTATCGATTTTTTCTGGCAACGATTGCGATGTAGTCCTGGAAGAATTTTGTTTCAGATATTTAGCCGAGTTACCAGTTTCATTAATAGCTCTAATGCAAGCTTTATTTAAAGGAGATCCCGTTTGGAATGATGTAGGCCAGAGATTGGTCGTGCTCAACGACAGTATGTTTGGATATTTTGTAAAATCTGGTTGTGATATTATCAGAAAAATTTTAGTAGACGATTCATTGGGCGTGGTGCGTGATAACAATTCTGTTTTGCAGGAAAACCTGCCGTCAGAAACTTTTTTGTATTCTACCATGAATGTGAGTGATGCGCCGGATTCACAACGCTCTCTCATCGGTGGTAAACTGCCTGAAGAGCTATTTATTGAAAAAGTTAACCGTAAAGCTTTTCAGTTTGGAGCAGATACTACTATCGGCCTTGGCTTATGTTCAGTCGAGGTAATAAACATTTCAAAACTTAAAGAGCTAAGTTATTCATGAAAACTCTGAATCAATTAAGGGCAGTTCATGCTTTAAAATTTTGGAGTAGTGTTTATTCAAGTCCTCATGGAACAAACGAGAGATTAAAATCTCTTAAAAATATTGAGTTAGATTCCGTATTCGATGAGCTGTTTTCACTAATATACTCAGGGGGCCTGATTCAGGCTGTTTCTATTTCGAATTTTAAAGGACAGCCTTATCAAATAGTGATATTAGAGATTGCCAAGCACCTCATTGAGACACCATACTTGATTAAGAGTTTTACAAAAAATAAAATTAACAATCTGGAGCAATTTGCTGAGGAGTTAGTTAATGCAGACACATATCAGCTTCGGCAAATGACTGATGAAGCAATTCAGTATTTGGCCTATTTAAAAAATTTCAGAACTATATCTAAAGATGTCTAAAGCATTGTCGTTTGCTATTTATAAGGCGTTAGGGAAAAATGCTATCCTTTGTGAGAGCAGAAGTTTATTGCTTAACAAGTTTAATCCACTCGAAAATCGTGTTTCCGATAAATTGAGCTTTTTGGAGCGCATAGTAAAAATTAAACCTTCTCCCCAAAAGCTAAAATCATGGAAGCAATGTCTGCTAAATGAACTGAATATCACGTCAGATAACATCGTTTTTGCAAAACTAAGAGCATCCCTTTTATTAAATGACTCGTTTTTGGTGAACTTTCCTGGTAATTCAATAAGTTTGGAAAGATTTTCAGGTGTTCCACTAATCTCAGGTCAGGCAATAAAATCTTGTGCAAGGCGAGTGGCTATAGAAAAATTACATGATTCAAATGCTGACTCTAAAACCGAATTAGCCATGAAGATATGCTCAGTCTTTGGCCTTGCAGTTTCTGATTTAGCTGACACATCAGATATTGCCTGGGCATGTGGTTTGTTTTGGAAAAAAATTTTACCTGAGATAAACCATTATTTTATTTCCCATCACAGAGATCGTGAGCTGCAAAGCCAATGTGAATCGACTATATATTTTGGGTTAATGGGAAAGGTTCGTTTTCTACCTGCTTTTCCATGGGAGTTAGCATATCCAGATCTTTCAGTAGAAGTATTAAGCTGTCATCATAATCGGTATTATGAAACCTCGAGTTATTATTCAGAAAATAAGAGGGTGAACCTTAATGAAACTCTAAGTCAGTTTTCGGAGGCATTGGATATAGAAAGGCCAGAAGTAGAACACATTTTGGGTATATCTGCTGGTTCGGTATTTGCCTTCCCAATTGTAGGAGAAAAGGCGTATGTGGATATCGCAAAGAATTGGTTGATGGAAGGATTAGCAATTTATGGGATTGGGTCCAGGACCAATTCTGGCTTTGGTTGGTTTGATGCTTCATCGGAAATCCAATCCATATATGCTAAGGATTTCGACTCTGAGCGAGCTGTATCGGGTTTCAGTTTATCTGGTTATACAGAAACAGAAGTCATTGCCGACGAGAAAAAAGAAACAAAATCGACGGTCGACTTGAAGTTATCAGTCAAAGAGACTGAGAACCAGACAAACGTTACTTTTTTGAATAAACTGAATAATTTCTCAAAACTTTCAGATGAAGAAAAAAGGGTGTTGGTGAATATATTACGAGCAGAAAAACGCGAGGTCTGGGAGGATATTAAAACAAAAGCTAGAAAAGGTCATTGGGCAAGAATTGAACAGGAGATTCGGTTATTTGCAAAGAAAACAGGCTTGGGAAAGATGCCATGATAATACAAGAATTTCCATATGAACTAATCACTCCGTGTTTTTGTGGTGGTGTCAGGCCTTATCATAATGCATTTATCAGGGGACCAAGTATACGAGGTGTTTTAAGATGGTGGTTTAGAGCATTAGGCGGTTTTGTGTCATTGAATCCTATGCCGTTGCCGGAGCAGGAGCGGTTCGTGTTTGGTGGAAAAAATTTAAATAAGCCTATCAATGGCTCATTAATAACTCGGATTTTACCAGAAACTGAATCAGAGGCTAAATGTTTTGGTAAATGGGGAGAGCCATCGTCAGCGCAGGATCACTCGTTTGCCATGCCTGCATATTTTTCGTTTCCGATAGAGAAAGGCAGGGCCTGTATTTTTCCTCCATACAGATTTACCTTGCAACTTTGTTGGCGTGGGCAACAAAGATTTATTGAAGACATTGTTTCATTAGCCACTGTGTTTGGTTGTTTAGGATCTATAGGGTTACGTGCTAAACGTGGGTTTGGCGCAATAAAGCCGCTAAGCAATAATTTTAACTTACCGCAAGCACTGACCAGATTCCTTAAGGCTAATAATCTCATTATAAAGTCCATTCCATCATCGAGTTTAAAAGACGCGGTGAATAATCTGGCGCATTGGTTAAAACAATGGCGTGAATGGCTATTTAAGAAACCGGGATTCAAAACAACCGTACCTGTAAATAAGTATGTTAAGAGTGACCATGATATTGGATTAAAAATTGCAGGTGGCGCTAGCGAGTGTGTTGTTTTTAAGCCGGCATTGGGACTTCCGATCATACAAAATTTTTCAACTGGTAAGTCGATTAAATACGAAATAAAGCTTGGCAATTTTATATCAGACAGATTTGCGTCACCTGTGATTTTACGTCCATATCAGGAGATGAACGGCCAATGGTTTGGTTTAGTAATTTTTATCGAGTCACATAAATGGCCTGATAATGCTTTTGTCCTGGCAAACAAACAGGTGCAGAAAATATCCTTAGAGCTGTATGAGGCTATGAAATCAAGTCTGCCGGATCATAAATTCCTTTGTAGGCAGTAGATAACCTGGTATTTTATAAGGAATAATGTTGATAATCGATAAAACAGGGGAATAAAAACAAAAAGATTGGAAAAATAAACCGAGCTTGTTTAATCACTATAAAAAATAAACCAACAATAGACTGTATGCTGGCAAAAAGAATAATACCGTGTTTAGATGTCCATGCTGGTCATGTCACTCGTGGAGTTAGGTTTGGCAGGGCCGAAGCCGGAGAACTGAGAAACGTTGGGGATCCGGTGGAGTTAGCTGTCAGGTATAACGAACAGGGCGCAGACGAAATGGTTTTTTTTGATATAACAGCTAGTGCGCATGGTCGGCAAACAATGATTGATGTAATTGAACGGGTAGCTGAACGATGTTTCATGCCACTGACTGTCGGCGGCGGTATCAAGTCCGTTGATGATATGTCAGCAATGTTAAAAGCTGGGGCAGATAAGGTGAGTATTAATACGGCAGCTATAGCAAATCCGGATTTAATACGTGCCGGCGCCGAAAAATTTGGAAGCCAGTGCATTGTGGTTTCAATTGATGCAAAACGAACATCATCAACGTTTTGGGAGGTTTATACTCATGGTGGACGCAAACCGACTGGCATGAATGCTGTTGAGTGGGCGATAAAAGCCGTTGAGCTGGGGGCGGGGGAGATCGTTCTGAACAGCATCGATGCCGATGGCACAAGGGCCGGGTATGATATAGAAATAACTCGACGCATCAGTGACAGTGTGAATGTTCCTGTAGTCGCCAGCGGTGGTGCTGGTAAGCTTGAACATATGGCTGAGGTTTTAATTCATGGACACGCTGATGCAGTCCTGGCCGCAAGTATTTTCCATTTTGGAAATTATACCATTGAACAGGTCAAGAAATATCTTGCATCGCTTAATATTATCGTAAGACTTTTGGAATGATATTATGAAATTCATAGAAAGTATAAAATTTAATAGCGACGGACTAGTGCCAGCTATAATCCAGGATGCCGAAAATAATCAGGTTCTTATGATGGCATGGATGAATAAAGAATCACTTTTAAAGACGCTAGAGACAGGTAATACAGTTTTCTGGAGCCGCTCGAGGCAAAAGTTTTGGATGAAAGGCGAGACTAGCGGCCATACACAAAAAGTTGTAGCTATGTATCTTGATTGTGATGGGGATACATTACTAATAAAGGTCAACCAAAAGGGTGCAGCCTGCCACGAAGGATACAGATCCTGCTTCTTTAGAAAAATTGACGAAAAGGATTATTCTTTAGTTGTTTGTGAAAAGCAACTTGAGTCACCAGAGAAAATCTACAAAAAAAAGAATGAATGAATTAGTTTTATTTAATTCTACTGAATACTGGATCATCTTTGGCTTATTAGTTTTTTCCAGAGGCGCAGATTTTCTGAGCACCTGGATTGCTACTCCAAATCTTGTTTTAGAGGCAAATCCGTTGGCCAAAAAAATGGGTTGGAAGTGGGGAATTGTGATTAACATTATTTTGTGTATTATTTTTTCATTCTGGCTCTTACCAGCCCTGGTGGTAATTACAACCAGTGTCCTCGTCGCTGCCAGAAATTTTCAGTCGGCTTGGCTCATGCGAACAATAGGTGAACATTCTTACAAGAGTTGGATGTCAGAGAAAGTCAAGATGGCGCCGTTAGGTTTATATCTTTTTTGTTTATTGTCCCAAACATTTCTGCTTTCACTGGTTGGAATTGGCCTGTTGATATTCAGCGAAGAAAAGGTTGTGCCATTAGGCATTGGTACCGGCCTGATCACTTATGCATTGGCTGTAGCGATTTATACGATTATTGGTGTTTGGAAAATTAAAAATTCTGAGTACAATCTTTTTAATACTAAGTACAATTAAAAACAGCTATGAATTTCTTTTATCCTGATTTTGAGACATTCAAGGAATTATCAAAGGCAGGAAACCTTATTCCTGTTACTTGTAGACTTTTAGCCGATACTGAAACGCCCTTATCGACTTATCAGAAGTTTTGTCATGATGCACAATCCTTCTTGTTTGAGTCAGTAGAAGGCGGAGAACATGTTGGTAGATACTCTTTCCTGGGGAGTAAACCCAGGGAAATAATAATCCAAAAAGGGGATACTATCGAAGTAATAAAAAATGGAAACACAAGAGAGACATTCATGGTCTCTTCTGAAAACCCTGATAAAAGATGTAATGTAGTCAAGGATGTATTGGAAGTTATTGAGCGTGAGCTTAAGGAATATAAGCCAGTCATTGTATCTGGTCTCCCAAGATTTACTGGCGGTGCAGTTGGATACCTTGGTTATGAGTTTATACATAATGTGGAACCAGTAGTTCCAAAACCTCAGGCTGATGAGCTTCAGTTACCTACGGCTTATTTCATGATTACTGATGAACTCGTCATCTTTGATAGAGTGACGCAAACAATTATTTTATTGGTTAATACTGCGTTGAATGACTTTCCAGATCCCGAGTCGGCATATGCATCTGCTAAAAAGAAAATAAACAAAATGATCGAACTTTTTAGCAAGCCATGTAACATGCTCCCTGTATTAATGCCATATGACACTCCAGAAATTCCAGTTGAATCAAATATTAAGAAGGAACAGTTCATTGCAAATGTAAACAAGGCTAAAAAATATATAACAGCAGGTGATATTATTCAGGTTGTAGGTTCTCAGAGGTTTTCCACAAAATTAACTTGTTCGGCTTTGGATGTTTATAGATTTGCTCGGACTATAAATCCTTCGCCATATATGTTCATGTTAAATTTGGGTGATTTCTCATTAGTTGGTGCATCCCCTGAGATTCATGTCAGGTGTGAAGACCGGAATGTAGAAATTAGGCCAATAGCTGGAACCAGAAAACGAGGCAAGACGAATGAAGAAGACATACGAAATGAACAGGAGCTATTAAATGATCCAAAAGAACGAGCCGAACATGTGATGCTTGTAGACCTGGCCCGCAATGATCTGGGTAGAGTGTGTGACTTTGGTACAGTTCACGTCAAGGACCTCATGGTTGTGGAACGATATAGCCATGTAATGCACATAGTTTCTCAGGTAAACGGAAGACTTTCCGGGGATAAAACCGTATTTGATTTGATGCGGGCTACATTTCCTGCAGGGACACTCTCGGGAGCTCCTAAGATCCGGGCTATGCAAATAATTGCAGAATTGGAAAACACCCAACGTGGGCCATATGGAGGTTGCGTTGGTTATTTTTCATTTAATGGAAATCTTGATTGTTGTATAACCATAAGAACTGCGGTAATCAAGGAAGGCAAAGCATATGTTCAGGCAGGGGGAGGGTGGGTGGCTGATTCCGAACCAGAAGCTGAATTTCAGGAGACTGTAAACAAAGCTAAAGCAATGCTCAAAGCAATTGCGCTAGCCGAAAATTGCAGGAATATTAGTAATTTACAAGTTTAGGAAGTTTTACCGCTTGTTTTTACCCGGCGGCATAAACATATCTTTCCACGTAAGGTTGCATTCTTTGACCATTTTAATGCAGTATTCGAGACGGCCAATGTCGTTTTTGCCTCCATTATTTGTGCCAAATGAAAATTTTGCGCCTGCTTGCTTTGCAATCTTAATAAACTTAGCGCTTGGAATTTTATATCGGTCATTGATCTCAATAGCCACATTATGAGATACGGCTGCACCAACTACTCGTCTGATTCGTTCTTCTGTCCATAATTTGTCATATTCTGAAGCTATTGCCTCAGGTAGAAAAGTGGCGTTAGCATAAATATCTATGGGTTCGTTTTCTAAAATCGATACTATTCGTTCGACATACATATCCATAAATTTTTGTTTATCTTTGATTTGTACTTCGTCGTTTATCCAGAGGCGAATGCGTTTTCCTGACTCATCAAAGAATGTCATTGCATCAGTAAATATATAATCAAATTTGGATATTGCTTCCTTTGAAAACAATTTTGTCCACTCACGGCCTTCAGCTTGCATTGCTACAAACACAGGTTGGTTGCTAATACTGGCAAAGAAGTTCAAAAGTGTAGCATCATTAGTTATAGCGAAACCAAGGCCGCAGTTGGCGGCAACTCCGTATGCGATTCCGGTCTTTCTCGAGTGCTCGAGTAGTTCTTCTAAGGTTAACCCGCCTTTCAAGTGCGAGTGAAAATCAATGAGCGGAAAGTTCTCGGATGCTAATCTGATTATCTCGGCATCAATTTCGTCTGCTTTTATTCGCTTGCTAACAGTACTGGGTTCACTTGATGGTAAAGGCTTAACTTTGAGATTTCTGTAAAAAACCGTGCTTTTAGGATCATGGCATTGTAACGCAAAAGTTCCCGGATTTAGTTTATTAACATCATAGCCGTCAGGTAACTCGAGTTCTGAGTAATCTACAACCTTTATATCATTTACCCAAACGGTTATATTGTTGTCTTGAACTTTAATTTTCACATTGAACCATTCGTTATCATTTACCAATTGTTTGTAGATATTTCTGATTCCGTATAAACTACCGGTTTTCTTTAGCTCTTTGTAATTAGCATCGCCTTGATAGGTATTGTTTATCTGGATTTCGAAACCGTTTGTTGGCCAACCATCCTCTTGAAAACGGGTCAGAATATATATCCCTGAGTTGGCACCAGGCTTAGTTAAAACGTCTGCAGAGAATTCAAAATTTCTAAAACTGGCTTGTCCATCTTTGCCAACATAGAATAAATGAGAGCGATTTCCACTGCAGACAATTGATCCGTCTTCTACCTTAAATGATTCTTGATTTTCGGAAGCTTTCCAGCCAGTTAGACTTTTTCCGTCAAATAATGGGATCCAATTATCTTGCGAGTTTGCTGTAAGAGCAAAAGCTATGGCAAAACAACATATTAAGGTATTATTGATTTTCATACTGTCTTAAAAGCCTAAGCCACCGTTCTTTTGCAAGCAAACAAAATCTTGTATTTTCAAAAATCAAACCCAAATCATCACTATTGAATACCAGAATTTTAAAATATTCAGAGACAGTCAGATTCGGGACATCAAACATAATCTCTCCCCCAAATCTGTCCTGAATAAATTTTGAACTAAAAACTTTTTAATCGATTACCTTCTTAACATTGAAATATGAGTTTATCAAAAAAATCTTTTATTTGCTGGCTAAACCTATATAGTTGGCCAGTACACTATATGAAAAGAATAATTAACTTTTTGTTGGTAGTTAGTCTTATTGTTGTTTTTGGAGCAAACACCAAAGCTCAGACCGAAGGTGTTCAGACAAATTCGTTTTGGCCGGCAGATGATAATTTTCCTGGTAAAGGCCCTTTGCAAAAGGCAGATTGGTTTAGAAAACTCTGGCAACAGCGCAGAGGGCAATGGCAGAAAGATGTTCAAAAAGACCAAAACGCAATTGCTTTTGTAGGCGACTCAATTACCCAGGGTTGGAATCTTCAGGAATATTTCCCAGGTTTTAAAGTAGCAAATCGTGGAATAAGTGGTGACACAACACGCCAACTAAGATATCGGTTCAAGGAAGATGTTATATCTATAAAGCCATCAGCTATTGTACTATTAATCGGGACAAACGACCTTGGACTGGGTGGCACACCCGAAGATGCAGCTGACAACATAAGCGCAATCCTTAGCCTTATAAAGACTGAGTTGCCTGGAACACCTGTTGTGGTTTGTAAAGTGATGCCGCGACATCCGGAGTTTGCCGAGAAAGTCAAAAAACTAAATGAACTCGTAGATAAGCTGGTTCAAGGAGAACCCAAATTTGTTCGTTGCGATACCTATAGCATCTTTGCAAATGAAAACGGTGTCCCAAGTAAAGATGAGTTTCCTGATCTGTTACACCCAAATGCAAAAGGTTACGCTAAATGGAGAGACGCGTTGCTTCCGATTTTTGAAAAATTGAATTTGCGTTAAAAAATTTACCCTTTGTCAGCAATCTTTGTGGCTTAAGTCACATAGTGACAACGTGAATTGCTTATTGAAAATGCATCGTAACAATTGACCCAATAGCTCTGGAATTTTTCGACAAACTTGAAGGCCTATTTGAACTATGGAATAGCCTTAACGCATAGCATCCAAATTTCTGACTGGCTGAAACATATAGGAGTAATGAAGTTATATCATAAATTTTGCTCTGTGCGGCAATACATGGAATTATTTTATAATCCTGAACCAGATATTCGAAATTGCGCCTGTCGTTCGCCACGATGCGATCCCAAAAGGCTTAGAGTATTCCATCTCAAGTCTTGTTGATAGCATGCGGTCCTTATAAACAAGATCAACAAACTTTATGTTATCAATCCAGGCTTCTATTTTTTCTTCTGTCACCTTAATTTTGAATCGGTAGAATCTGTCTTTTTTAAAGGACATTGATTTTGTAGTTTCATTTTGCGACGCGTCGCTGCCGTTTATGCTTGAGATGCCGACCACGTGTCCGCCCCAGCCGCCTGGTATGAAGGAGCAATAAGAATCACCTACTGGAAAAGTTATCCCGCAAAAAAAGTCGCTGCTATCGAGTCTGGCTGCGTCTATTATCACCTCATAGTTCATCTTTGGGAAGGGATTGGTCCATGTTATCCCGGTAAGATCATTCCCTGCTTCAAGAATTATTAGATGCTCTTTGACCAGGACATTTGAGTGTCCCGGAAATTCAGTAATTTTCCATCCAGCTAGAGATGAACCATCAAACATAGGTTTCCAGTCTATGCCGATGGGAGAATTCACACTCTGTTTTGGGGTTTCAGGTATGCTTGTATTTACTGTAAGACCTGAAGGCGGTGTGCTATTAGTCTGAACTTTATTTGTGATTGTGATTTCACCGTTAGCCGGATTAATACAAATCAAAAATGAAATAATTATCAAGTTTAAGGAAATAACAAGTTTCATAGTTTAATCAGATTTGAAACCTGGGCAACGTCTTTATCGCCACGCCCGGATAGGTTTACGATGATTATTTGATCTTTATCCATTTTAGGAGCACGTTTAATCACTTCTGCTATTGCATGTGCAGATTCTAAGGCAGGTATTATACCTTCCAATCTTGCTAGTGTTAAAAAAGCGTGCAGTGCTTCATCGTCGGTTGCGTACGTGTACTGTGCACGTTTGATGTCGCGTAACCAGGCATGTTCAGGCCCAACTGCAGCGTAATCCAGGCCTGCTGAAACACTATGGGTAAGTTGAATCTGGCCATGTTCATCCTGAAGCAGATAAGATTTAGTGCCTTGCAGAACACCTATTGAGCCGCCCTGGAACCTGGCTGCATGCTTGTTTGGTATAATGCCTTCGCCACCGGCTTCGACCCCGATCATTTGAACAGTTTCATCATTAATGAAAGGATAAAACAAGCCCATGGCATTAGAGCCACCGCCCACACAAGCAATCAATAAATCAGGAAGGCGATGTTCCTTTTCTAAAATTTGCTGTCTTGCTTCATCACCGATAACTCGTTGAAAGTTTCTCACCATGAGAGGGTAGGGGTGCGCGCCATAAACAGTGCCCAAAATGTAATGCGTGGTGCGAACATTTGTGACCCAATCACGCATAGCCTCATTTATGGCTTCTTTTAATGTTTTTTGCCCTGCTTTAACCGGGACAACTTCAGCTCCTAGCATCTTCATTCTATAAACATTTAATGCCTGTCTTTCGCAATCGGTTTCACCCATGTAGATGACACATTTGAGGCCGAACATAGCACTGACCGTTGCAGTGGCGACTCCATGCTGGCCTGCGCCAGTTTCAGCGATTATTCGGGTTTTTCCCATCCTCCGGGCAAGCAGTATTTGGCCTAATGCATTATTTATTTTATGGGCGCCGGTGTGAAGAAGGTCCTCACGTTTTAAGTAAATTTTTGCACCACCCAGTTCTTTGGTAAGCCGTTCTGCCAAATACAATGGTGTAGGCCTTCCACAAAATTCACGCAGATAATATTGAAGCTCATTTTGGAAGTCTTTGTCTTGCTGTGCCTTGAAGTACTCAGCTTCTAATTCTTCAAGCGGGTGAACTAATGTCTCCGGCACAAACCGTCCACCATATGGCCCAAAATGACCTAATTGGTCTGGAACATTGGAGTAAAGCGTGTTTGCCATAAAACTTCGTTTCAACATTTGAATTATGCTCTATAACGTACAGTATCTCAAGTGTAATTGTTGGTGTTAGGCTTGGTTATTAGTTTTTTATTATTTCTTCAGCGATTAGATCACCCATTTGTGTTGTGCTGACGACTTTATATGTGTGTTGATTTTGTTTGGGGCAGATATCGGGTGTAACGATTCGAGCATCCAGAATGTTGTCTATGGCGCGTTCAATGGCTACAGCCGAATCTCCCTGTCCAAAGCTATATCTTAGCATCAAGGCAGCGGACAATATTTGTGCGATCGGATTTGCAATGTTTTTACCAGCAATGTCAGGAGCTGAGCCACCCGCTGGTTCGTATAAGCCGAATGTGAGGCTACCTTTTGTCTCACCAAGACTGGCACTGGGCAACATCCCTAATGAACCTGAAAGCGCTGCAGCTTCATCACTAAGGATGTCACCAAAAGTGTTTTCGCATACCATTACATCAAATTGATTCGGCTTAAGCATTAATTGCAGTGCAGCGTTATCTACAAACATATGTTCCAATTTCACATCCGGATATTGATTCGATACTTTAGAAACAACCTCTCTCCAGAGGACACCGTTCTCCAGTACATTTGCTTTATCGATACTTGTGACTTTTTTGTTGCGCTTTTGCGCTGCATTAAAGGCAACCCTGGCTATATTTTCAATTTCTGTTTCCGTCAAAGTCATTGTGTCAATTGCACGTTTGATTCTCTCTCTTCTTTTTATTGGCAATTGGTTGTCTATGAATTCGATCAGTTTAGGCCGACCAAAATATAACCCGCCAGTGAGTTCTCTTACTATTAAAATATCTATGCCTGAACCGATTCTATCGTTCTTTAAAGGACAAACATCAAACAATGACGGTCTTACGCGCACTGGCCTGAGGTTTGCAAATAGTGAAAATTCTTTACGTAATCTCAGAAGTGCAGCGCGTTCAGGCCGGTTTTCTGGAGAAAGATCCGGATCACGGTGCGGCAGACCAACCGAACCGAACAATATTGCATCTGCTTTCTTGCATGTTTCTAGAGTTTCATCAGGTAATGCCTTGCCTGTAGCATCAATCCCGGCCCAGCCAACAAGGCACTCCATAAATTCAAATTTGATTTCAAATTTACTCTCAATTGCCTGAAGCACTTTAATTGCTTCACGCATCACTTCTGGGCCTATTCCATCTCCGGCCAACACTGCAATTTTATATTTAACATCCATATAAACTGACAGAATAACTCATTCTAAAGGGGATGGAAAACAAATTTTGGACTATGGCCGGATTTTAAAAAGCACCTCCAGGAAAAACCATAATAATACAGCACCAGCAACTGTTAAAGGACCGAACAATTTATTGGCTATTCCAGTTAAGTCGGTTGCGATTACAGTAATAAAACATGCCCAGAATCCTCCCGGCAAACATTACAAAGTAAACATGGCAAGCTGTATAAATAAAGGGTGAGACTAGATTAAGTATTTTGCTATCTTCCACATTATTAAGTGCATTTAAAATATACAAACCAACTGTCAGTACAGAAGCTATTGCAGCTACGAGCAAGAAATATTGCATCGGAACGCGCTTTATTGCCGAAAGCATTGTTAATGGATCAACTAGTGCAAATGATTTTGTTATCGCGATGGAAATCAAGGCCATTGGCAGTAAAAATAGTACGAATAATAGTGTGATTTTTTTGATTAACCTGATGGAATCAGGCATAAACATTTCTGCAACAAAAATAACAGCAATAATAACAATAAAAATTAATGCCGGTATAGATAGCGAAAACTCATAGCCAGAATCATAAACCGAAGTCAGATTAGAAAGCTTACTAACACGATTTTCGCCCTTTGATGAGTTTTCTAATATGTCTAATCCAACTGTGAACAGGCTGCCTATGTAAAATAAACCAACAATCCCGTCTACAATCCAAATTCTAAAGAGTAGCAATTTATAAAAAGTAAAAATACCGCCGAAAAGCATTACTAGCGCAATGAATAAGCCGAGTGTCTCTCCAGTTATAGGAAATAATATTGCCTGAAATATGACCTTTAAAAACGATTGTTTATTATATTCGGCTTCATGAAATAGATCTGCTTTATTGAAACAGCTGGATCCACACTTTGGACACGTATATAACACATTTGATCCCACCTTTAACGGGCTAATGCAGTTTTGACACAGCTGAATATTGCATTTGGGGCACCAAAATTCAGACGTAAATCCGTTACAGATATCACATTGATGGAATATGACATTAGCCAATTCTCTGTCCATATGAATTCACTTTAATAAATATAGCGGCCAATCCATGGACTAGATTGGCCGCACAGAAAAAGCTAAGACTAAACGCTAAACATCACAAATTTCTATAGCTTGCCTTAAGGAGACTAGTGGATCACGTTTGGGAACAAACTCTTGGCCGACAAACCCCTTATACCCAGTGGCAACTATAGCACGCATTATTGCTGGATAATATAATTCTTGAGTCTCATCGATCTCGTTTCTGCCTGGATTTCCACCTGTATGATAGTGTCCAAAATATTGGTGATTCTTCTGTATGGTCCTGATGATGTCTCCTTCCATAATCTGCATATGGTAGATATCATAGAGGAGTTTTATATATTCTGAGCCAACACGTTTGCAAACTTCTACGCCCCAGGCTGAGTGATCGGCCATGTAACCTTTGTGATCGACCTTGCTATTGAGCAATTCCAGGCAAACTGTGACTTTATATTTTTCGGCAATTGGCGCTACTTTTTTGAGACCTTCAACACAGTTTTCAAGACCCTCTTCGTCGCTAACACCTTTTCTCTCGCCAGCAAAACAAATAATGTTAGGAAAACCAAACTTAGCAACCTGAGGAATCATTTCCTCAAAACCTTTTACAAGTTTTTCATGATGATCACGTTTATTGAAACCGTAATTAATGCTATCGGGGCCATTACACATTGCGCATGTGAGCCCAAATTCTTTTACAACTGGCCATTCATTTGGCCCAAGGAGTTCTATTGATTCGATACCAATTTTTTTGCAAGCCCTGCAAAGGTCCTCCAGACTAATGCTTCCGTAACACCAACGTGAGACAGAATGTTTTATATTGCCTTTTGTTTTATACTCTTGAAGTTGAGCCGGCAATGTAGCCGCCGGTGATAAGGAAACTGCACTTAATAAAGCCGCTCCACTAGCTATTGTTCGTAGAGCCTGGCGTCTTGTTATTTGGTTTTTCATATAACTGTATTTTTAATATCAGTACTAAACAATATTTTTGACTATCAGTCAAATCTAATACCAGCTTCTTAAGACAAGAAAAAATCCATTTTGCTCATTAATAACCAGTTTTAGTGTTTAGCGTGTGGACCAGATTATTAAGACTGGACTCTGCTTCACTGGACTAACAAGCTCATGGTTTTTTCGGGAAACCAAATATTTCTTTGCGATGCTCAATTCTATTATTTGGGATGATAAGCACGACCCATGGCGAATTGGTGTTAATAATGTTTGCTTTTATAGAGACATTAGAAAGACCTGAGCTATTCGGAGGAACGATTATATCTGAGGTTTCTAGTCTGATATTTGCAGAGAGAAAGCTAAGTTTGATTTCATTATTGTGGTGAATATTGATATCTATCTGAAGTGCTGAATCATCTATTTGTCGCTTGTTGAGAGATAATACTGGCATGGTTATGGGGTCCAGTTCTGTAACTTCAAATGAGTGGATCGTAAAAGAAATGGGAGGTCGGTTGTTTAGGATAAGATCATAATAGCCCGGCGAAAGTTCCATTTGTATCGATTGTTTTTTCGAAGGTCTTTTGATTTTAGTTTCATAATGAGTTAGCCTGTTGACAATCAGTAATTCAGAGGGCAGGCGAGCCGAATTATTTATTATAAGTGTGCCCGGACCAAATAAATCCTGTAACGTAAAAATCCATCTTGCCGATGGATGAACCCAAACCTCTTTATAATTATAACAATTTGCCGGTGGCCAGTAGGGTATATCATTGGTTTCATATGTCTGGATTCCGACAGGCAATGAGCCTGCTATATCTCCGGACATTGCCGTGTATTGAGGTGCAAAATCCCATCCTTCTCCATACATAGTCGATTGTGCGAATGGGTTTTTGCCCAGGATCCATTCAAGTTGATGTATAGCAATTCGCTCGCATTCGAAGTCATTTCTTAATTTAGCAGCAACAGCGAGAGCTTTGGCTTGTGACAAAATAACGCCGTAGTGTCCTCGGAAATCATGCCAGACAGGGAATCTTCTCAGATAATAGTTATTTCCCAACGGTATGCCGGCTTTAACCTGTGCAATAGATTTCGCATCGGTAAACTCGTCTGCTCTGTATATTGAGGCAGGCAAAACGTAATAAGGCGATGTGAATTCACTAATCATTTTATAAAACTCGGAATTTAGCAAGACTGTATAGTACCAATTGATCCAGTTTGTTCCATTAGTTTGTTGCTGAAGTTCATTGCTTAATAGCCACAAAGCAACAATTGGAGTCTGGTCATGAGCCCTGTGAAAATATCTTAATATCCTATTCCTGGAGGAATCTGTATAAAACCAGCCAGCAAAAGGTAAGTCAAATAAATCACAACGTTTCTCCTGTACTTCTGTAACAAAGTTTGCCCATTGTTTTGCCATCTCAAGGTAGTTAGAATTCTTAGTGCTTTTCCATAACTCAATAGATGCGATAATACCCGCAGAAGTGGTTTCAGTGTTCTTTTTTGTTATTGAATTAACAGCAAATTCCCAGTCCTGAATTGCTGCTAAACGACACTTTTCCGAAAATTCGGGATCCAGCTTTTTGTATAATCGACTGGCAATTGATTCTGCAGCAGATGCTAGAAAATTATCAAAAGGGTTTTTACCTATTTCTCCCTTTGTATCATCCGCCGTGTTTGGAATATTGTCTGTCCAATAATCCATAGTAGCCCAGTTAACTCTAAATCCATCGCCAAACCTGGTTTTCAAAAGCCAGTCGACACCCCATCTGGCTTCGAAAATTAATTGCTGGATTAATCTATAGTACGGCGTTCCTTTGAGATCTGAGGTGTTATTTAGCTTTTCGAAATATTTGGAGATTGTTTCAGCCAGTGACAACATTGAATATGCTGATTCAGCAGTATTGACCACACCCTGAGAAAGATCGCCGGCATCGTGCCATCCGCCATTTATTATAAGTCTCCTTCCATTATGTTCAGCATACCAGTCTGCATGACATATATCATGAATTCCCGGAACGGCATAGCCACATCTCTCACAAAAATAAAAATTTAAAGTTTTCCATAACGTTCCAACCCAAACATCATTTTGAATCCTAAAAGGCCTCGTCGTTTTACCACCAATTTCAATTACATAAACACCCGGAGTCTCAATTTCAGTAAAATCCATGACTTGAAAAACTGGACGATTGATGGACAGGCTCGAATCAGATTTCGCTTTCGGTTCTCTGCCTGAATATGGGAACCACTGATTTGTGGTTTCTTGCAATTCCCTGGTCAATACAATTCGTCCTTTTCCGGAAAAATTATAATCATCAAAATTAAACCAGTCTATTGGACCACTTAGCCTGAGAACCCGAAAAAATCTGTCAGTCTGCCCAGTTGTTATAGCTTGTTTTATTCTGCCAGTTTGATAGCCGGTGTGAGAGTATAAGATCTCAGTATCCCTTGGATACCAGCTTTCAAAAATATCCGGCTCTACTGATTGAAGTTCTAATTTATCGAGATAGAATGTAGCCAGATTTGTCGCACCGGGTTCGTGTCCTTGAAGTCGATAAATAAAATCTACTGATGCAACCTTGTCCCTTGGCAAATGTGCAATCTCAAAAACCACATGATTCCATTGGTCTGGCTTTAACAAAATATAGTTTAAGCCAGAGCGACCACTTGAGTCTGGAAGCTTAATCAGGCCGTCATTTCTTAGTTGTATGAGGAATGATATCACCTTGAACCCCGGTAAGTGCGGATATATGTAAACTGATAGTCTGTTAAAATTTTCCCAGTTTTCACCGTTAGCCTCATATCGCGCTATGGCTACACCAAAAGGACGCCCACTGCGAGTGTCAGGTCTTTCGGGTATGGTTATTGATTGGAGCCGCAACGCTTTTGAACCGGAGAAGCTTTTTTCTTCGGTAACTGATAATTCAGCAAATCCGTGCTTTGACCATTTATCGAGATTATCCATATCATCTAACAATTTGTTGGATAAAACTGTTTTTGAGAGCCATCGCACTGACGCGCTTCTATATTCATCGATTTTTAATGGGAGATGAATATCCGAGTTTGAGTTCGCGTTGCTGTTAATGCAAAGGACGAACAGGCACATTAAAATGTTAAAAAATTCAGTCATGGATCTATTTTACCAGCCTTCAATTTTTTAGAAACCGAATTTTTGTCGATATTTAATTAAGATTCTAAATAAAATTATTGAAAACATTGTCAGATCTGGTATTTCTTGGGCGAGTATGAAAACAAAATTGAAAATCCATTTGGTAATATCTGTAGCGGCTATAGCCATTGCCTTGAATATTAATCTAGTGGCTGGAGTAACAACGAATAAAATAATTGTTAACGCGAACCAGCCAAAAGGCCAGATCAGTAGAATGATCTACGGTCATTTCTCCGAACATCTTGGCAGATGTATTTATGAGGGTTTCTGGGTCGGCGAAAATAGTACTATACCAAATACTAGAGGTATAAGAAATGATGTAGTAGAGGCCCTTAAAAAAATCAAGATTCCAGTTTTGAGATGGCCTGGTGGGTGTTTCGCTGACGAATACCACTGGATGGATGGTATTGGCCCTAAAGAATCTCGTCCCTCTATAGTAAATGTCCACTGGGGTGGCGTAACCGAAAACAACCACTTCGGAACACATGAATTTATGGATCTCTGTGCGCAACTGGGTTGTGAGGCCTATATTTGTGGCAACCTGGGTAGCGGAACAGTAAAAGAAATGCGCGACTGGGTGGAGTATATAACCTTTGACGGTCAAAGCCCAATGGCTGATCTTAGAAGAAAGAATGGACAAGATAAACCTTGGAAGTTGCGTTTCTTCGGAGTCGGAAATGAAAATTGGGGGTGCGGTGGAAATATGACCCCTGAATACTATGCGAATGAATATAAACGCTATGCAACCTACGTGAGAAACTATGGCGGAAATAGAATTTTCAAAATCGCCTGCGGCCCAAGCGGCGGTGATTACCGATGGACCGAAGTTCTTATGCGTGAAGCAGGACGCTATATGAACGGTTTGGCACTTCATTACTATTGCGGATCCGGCAGAAAAAGTAGATCAGCCACCAGGTTTGAGGAAGTTGACTGGTTCCAGCTCCTTAAAAACGCCTTGAGAATGGATGAGTTAGTATCTAAGCATTCTGAAATCATGGATAAATATGACCCACAAAAACGAGTTGCACTTGTGGTCGATGAGTGGGGTACCTGGCATGAAGTTGAGCCAGGAACTAATCCAGGGTTCCTTTATCAGCAAAATACTTTACGTGATGCCTTGGTCGCCGGAGTCACCCTTAACATTTTTAATCAACACTGCGATCGGGTGAAAATGGCAAATATCGCTCAGACAATAAATGTGCTCCAGGCAATGATCTTAACAGATAAAGAGAAAATGATCGTCACGCCCACATACCATGTTTTTGAAATGTATACTGTTCACCACGATGCAACATTGATTCCAATCGAACTGGAATCTCAACCATATAATTTTGAACAGGATAAAATCCCGGGGCTTAATGCGTCTGCTTCCAAAGATAAAAATGGCGTATTAAATATCTCCATCTGTAACCTGAACCCAAATGATGACGCCTTTGTATCAATCGAGTTAAACGGCGCAAAGGCATCTAAAGTCACCGGCAGGGTACTCACACATTCTGATATGCGCGCGCATAATACATTTGAAAATCCAGATGTAGTTAAGCCCGCTGTATTCGAAAACTTCAAAGTCAATGAAAACCTTGTTGAGGCCACAATCCCCTCGAAGTCTGTAGTGGTTTTAAGTATTAATCCTTAATTCCAGAACTGAAATAATAGTTTGGAGTTTAACGCAGAACTCATCAATAAGGTGAGGCCTGAACAGACTGTGTTGTCGTTTCTAGCTTGCTATTATCCTGATGGTTAAACTGAAGCTGGATACAAAGGCATTGATCTGAAAACCAAAGTACTGCATTTAAGAAAAGCATAAAAAAATCAACGACAATACACTGAAATCCGACCCATGCTCTGCGGTCAGTACAGCCCCTGAGCATGGGTGATGAAAAGAGCATTAATCCAGAGAAATCTGGGTCACCATGTTATTGTTAACAACATATTAAAGCAGGTCTGCTGTTATCCTGAATTTGTGTGCCTGTGCCCAATGATTCGACCATTACTTAGTGTTTTATTAACAAACAGGGCGGATGGTGATGAATTAATTTTTGATTGATCAGTGAAAACTATAACAGGAGAGCGGCGCCTGAGAAAATTAGATTGGCCTCCTGGTATTGACCTAACAGTTATAACTGCACTGAGGAATTGATGAAAAGACATAGTCGGATTAAGCTTGATTCCTGATAGATAAAGCTGAAGTCCGTTCTTGAGGTTTTTAACAACTTAACTTTTCCGCGAAGATTGTTCACTACAGAAAATATCAGGTTTTTTTGCAGTATTCCTTTGTCTTATTTTTCATTAGTAATGCTTAATAGGTGCACAATTATGCCTTTTATCAGAAAAATTAAAAAAGGAAAACTCGGTCTATCTGGCAGAAGTCCAAAACTACAGACGAAACGGAAAAGTTAAACGACGCGTTATCCGTTAAATCGTTGAAGAAGAAGACGGAAAAATCGTAAGATGTGTCAGATCTAACTCTGTTGAGATAGCGAAAGAGTAACACAATATCTCGATTATAAAGTTTTACACGAGTTTGCTCAGAAGCTTGGCCTGGCGGATATCCCTGGAGACAAGTCAAAGTTCATTTTGTTGTTGGAATATACCCAGCTGATTAGCAGAAAATTGATGTATATATTGACTGAGTATGTGGAACATACTGCTTTAAATGAACTTTTGGGGTTAGAGTAAGTCAGAGACAAGTAATTATATGAGGCGGTTGATGAGTTGGAAGATTTAGATTTCAGTGTTATCGAGAACCGATTATTTGAGAATCTTTCCAGACAACGGACAGAAAAGACTGCATTGGTACCAGATGTTAGAGGACCTTAAATCCTTTAACCAGCAGGTGATAACAGGGTTAAGGATGAAATAAAAGATAGAGAAAGAAATTTTAAGTGGGATTGAAAGGGAGGAAATATATCAGCATCAACACATGCTATAAGTGCAGAACACTCAAGTGTAAGTTAATGAATTTGAGTTTATGGGATGGAAACTGATGCCATACATAATCCGGAATTAGAGATAAGCAAAAGAGAATGTGCCATGCGTGATTAAGAGAGTACGCCCCCCAAAAAAGCAAAGTTTATGGGTTATTATTTGTTATATGGCTATGCGATACTTTCGAAAATTCAATACAAGCTAAAGAAAACGGAGATTTCAGATGCAGAAAAAGATTTTGAAACAGCGTGAATGTAGTTAAAACCTTGCTCTTCTGACGAAATCCATAAGCTGGGTTTGATGTTACCAATTCAGAGGGCTCACAAAAAATGGTTAATTGATGTAAAATTCATTGATTAAGAATATAAATTAATTATCTTCAGCAATTAGTAATTATGAATAAAGTTTTTGGTCCATTAATTCTAACAGTATTATTGTTTTCTCATATAATCTGTATCAGCGCGCAATCTGATAAAGCAAGCAACCCGATCATCTTTGCCGACGTGCCGGATATGTCAATGATACGAGTCGGTGACACATATTATATGAGCAGTACCACTATGCATATGTGTCCCGGAGTTCCAATCATGAAATCTAAGGATCTTGTTAACTGGGAGATTGTTAATTATGCGTATGATATCCTTGAAGATATGGACGAGACTAATCTTGCAAACGGGAAAAGTGATTACGGCAGAGGGACCTGGGCTAGTTGTCTGCGTTTTCACAAAGGAACTTATTATTTAAGTACTTTCTCGAATACATCTAGAAAGACCTATATTTTCGTAACCGATGATATCGAAAAAGGTAAATGGAAGCGGATTGCTTTTTCCCCAAACCTTCATGATCACACGATCTTTTTTGATGACGATGGACGCATTTACATTATTTGGGGTGTGGGAAAGTTATTTATTGCGGAGTTAAAAGAAGATTTGTCAGGCATTAAAGAGGACACGAGGTCTGTACTTATTGAGAATGCAAGCGCTCCAGCTGGTACAAATATAGGACTTCAAGCCGAAGGCTCACAGCTTTTCAAAGTAAATGAAAAGTATTACCTCTTTAATATCACGTGGCCACGCGGTGGTGTGCGGACAGTAATAATCCACCGAGCCGACAAGATTAAGGGCCCATACGAAGGAAGAGTCGCCTTACAAGACAGAGGCATTGCACAAGGTGGACTGATTGACACATCTGACGGACGCTGGTTTGCTTATCTATTCCGTGACTATGGTGCTGTAGGCCGAATTCCTTATATTGTACCAGTAAAATGGGAAGATGACTGGCCCGTGTTGGGAATAGATGGGAAAGTACCTGATTTTCTTGATTTACCAGCAAGTAGGGGATTGATACCAGGTATTGTTGCTTCTGACAATTTTGACCGCAAGAATGGAGAACGACCTCTACCACTCGTCTGGCAATGGAATCATAACCCCGTCAACGATTATTGGTCGGTAACCGAACGAAAAGGTTTTTTACGACTCAAGACTGTAAGTGTTGTCGACGATTTTGAAAAAGCCAGAAATACGCTGACCCAAAGAACATTTGGCCCGCAATGCTCAGGCTCGATAAGGATCGATGTCAGAAATATGAAAGAGGGAGATTTTGCAGGTTTGGGATTGTTACAGAAAAATTATGGACTGATCGGAGTGAAGTATGAAAATGGAATGAAAAAAATTTCAATGGTTGCCGCACAGCGAAATTCTCCTCAGGAAATAGAAAGCGTTACTCTGAATACCGAAACAGTATTTTTAAAAGCAGAGTGCAATTTTAATAATTTAACCGATACTGCTCGGTTCTACTACAGTTTAGATGGGGAAAAATGGAAACAGATAGGAAGTCAGCACAAAATGATTTACAATCTTGCGCATTTTATGGGATACCGGTTTGCGTTGTTTAATTATGCAACGAAGTCAACAGGAGGCTATGTGGATTTTGATTGGTTCAAAATTGACAATAAATAGCTTCAGTCAGTCATTTTGGGGCATCATAATGCGTCGTCTTAACTGTCAAATCCATATCTTTGTAGTCCTCGGGAGTTTTACGTTTTTGATGAATTTTTGTCTGCGGCTTGTCAGTCAAAATCCATAACTCATTTTTAAACTGAGTTTTTCGCGGACGGGTTGCTTGCTCTACCATTCAAAACTCAAAATTCAACAATTGATCTTACAGAGCCGATGATTTCTGTAAGTGTTAGCCAGCCTATATGTTCTTACCATAAACTGAATGTTTTGCAGATTTGGAGTCTGGAGATGTCTCCAATATTCCAGAGTTCGGAGTTGACTAATTTTGATTTTTCTTTTCTGTAGCAGCAACTGTTTCCTGGTTTTCCCAACCGCCACCGAGTGCTTTATAAATCGAGACTAGCGCAGTTGCAGCGCGGGTTTGCGCTTGAGCAAGTTGACTTTGAGCCGATAATTGCACTCGTTGCGCATCCAACACAGTGAGGTAATCTGTAATTCCGTGTTCATATCTTTGTCGAGCAAGGTTCAATGCCTCCTGAGCGGCAGCTGCAGATTGCTGTAAATATCTGAGTTGCGCCATAGTTTTACCATACTGCACAAGTGCATTTTCGGTTTCTTCAAGCGCTGAAAGCACAGTCTTTTCATAATTGGCAAGGCTGGCTTCGGCGCGGGCGTTTGCTGCTTTAATTCGTGCGCGTACGCGTCCAAGATCAAGTGCAGCCCAACTGATTCGAGGGCCGAACGAATAAGTATCTGCACCAGCTTCGCCGAGGCCTGATAAATTTTGTGCCTCCAGTCCGATACTGCCTATAAAGGTAACTCGCGGGAACAAATCAGCTGTTGCAACACCAATTCTTGCTGTGGCTGCTGCTAGCGCGCGTTCGGCGGCGCGGATGTCAGGGCGACGACGCAATAAGTCTTCAGGCTTTCCGATATAAATTTTTTCAGGAGCAATCGGCATTGGTGACTCTTTTTTATCTATCAGCTGTGACTCAAGCGCTGTTGGTTGCTGACCTGTTAATACACTTAACCGGTGGATAGCCAGTTTGATTCTTGTTTCAAGAGCAGGAATAATCGCTTCGGTAGAAGTCCATTGCGATTCAGCCCTGCGCACATCCAGCTCAGTTCCGCGTCCGGCTTTGAATCGAGCGGTAATAATTTCGTAAGTTTCGCGTTGCGATTTTGCATTTTGCTTTGCCACTTCTAATTCATTTTGAGCGCCTCTCAATTCAAAATAATTCCGTGCAACTTCAGCAGCAACACTAACACTCACAAACCTCCGATTTGCTTCAGTCATCTTCAACTCCGCGTTACTGGCTTCCACTGAACGCCGAACCCGACCGAAAAAGTCCAATTCCCAGCTGGCGTCGAACCCTCCATTAAATAACTCATATTCGCGAACGTCCCGTGGCTGTCCTTTGCTTGCATCTTTACTGGGGGTACCTTTCTTATAACCGCCATCGACACGCACAGTTGGGAATTGGTCAAGAGAAGCGAGGTTCCTCATAGCGCGGGCTTCTTTTACATTAGCAATTGCAATTTTTACATCGTAATTGTTTTTCAAAGCCTGTTCCACCAGGCCGACAAGCTGGTCGTCGTTAAACTGTTTCCACCATTCAATAGTTACAGGCTCAAAAGCATAGTTTAATGAGACATTTGAAAAATTTTGATTAACTTTGACTGCTGGTTCTTTGTAATTTGGTCCAACGGCGCAGCCACTACTGAATAAAATCGCGCTAAAAAGGCCAACAATTAAAAGAGCCGTGACGATAGATGTAGCACCCCCGCCTGCTTTTGAATGATTATCAGGCTTTGACCTTTCGCCTGTAACTCTACGAATGACAACGTAGAACACAGGAGCAAGGAAAATACCAAAAGCTGTAACGCCAATCATTCCCCAGAAGGCCGCAGTTCCGATTGAGCGTCTTAATTCTGAGCCGGCTCCAATTGCAATCATCAGCGGCAACACACCTAGTGAAAACGCAAGGGAAGTCATTAGTATGGGCCGCAACCGTAATCGACAGGCCTCAAGCGCCGCCTCGAATCGGGTCATTCCTTTTTCCTGCAATTGGCGTGCAAACTCAATTATCAGAATTGAGTTTTTACAGGCAAGCCCGATTAATGTAACCATACCAATTTGAACAAAGAGGTTGTTTTCCATCCCCCGCACCCAGATGGCAAGAATCGCGAACAACAGAGCCATTGGAGTGATAAGAATAATCGCAAATGGCAACGACCAGCTCTCATATTGAGCTGCCAGCACAAGGAACACCATTAGCACGCAGATCGGAAAGATTAATATACCGGATTTACCAGCCATAATTTCAAGCAGGCTGAGTTCAGTCCATTCGAATGCCATTCCCGGCGGCAGGATTTTACTGGCAAGATCTTCCATTATTTTGATTGCGTCGCCGGAACTAACACCGGGTTTTGTAACGCCGCTCAAATCTGCGCTCGGATAAAGATTATAATGATAAATGGCAGTTGGACCGGCAATATCTTTAATTGTCACAACTGTGCCGAGTGGCACCATTTCACCAGAAATATTGCGGGTCTTAACATTCAGAACATTCTCAGGCCGTGCCCTGAATGGCGCATCTACTTGAGCATTTACATGGAATGGCCTGCCAAATAACGTAAAATCATTTACATAGAGGCCACCCATATAAACTCCCAGTGTTTCCCAGATGTTTGCAAGCGGCACCTGCATTGTCTTTGCTTTTTCTCGGTCAACGTCAAGGAGGACCTGTGGCTCATTTGCGCGGAAAGTGGTAATTACGTTAGCAAGGCGCGGGTCCTGGTTTGCGGCAGCCATCATCTGAAATGCGGCTGTTTGCAAAGCTTGAACACCCAGGTTTGCCCTGTCCTCAATTTGAATCTTAAATCCGCCGACTGAACCAAGACCATCCACCGCAGGGAAGTTAAACGCTACCGCCATACCCTCGGTTACTGTCGCAAGGCGCTGACGAATTTGAGCGAGAATTTTTTCTGAAGTTATACCTTTCTTTCGGCGCTCTTCAAATGGCTTTAGTCGAACAATAAATGTTACAGCGTTTGCCCTGTTACCAGAAGAAAGCATTGAGTAGCCATCTAATCTGACTATAGCCAGTACCCCGTCAATGCCCGTAAGCATATTTTGAACGCGAACCCCAACCTCGCGTGATCTTTCAACAGAAGCACCGTCAGGAAGTTGCAGATAAACAATGAGCCCGCCTTTATCCTGCTGAGGTATGAATCCTGTGGGGACTGTTTTGAAGCTTAAATAGGTAAGTCCAAGCAAGCCACCATAAAGTATTAAGGCTATCACGCCGTGACGAATTACATGCTTTAAAGTCTTCGCATATCCTGATCGGGTCCCTTCAAAAAGCACGTTAAATCCTTTAAAGACCCAGCCAAAAGTTCCGTTGATAATCCGTGTGAGAAGATCACTCTTTTCGTGATGTGGTTGCAACAACAGCGCGCAAAGTGCTGGGCTGAGTGTTAACGCGTTAAACGCCGAAATAATTGTAGATACTGCAATTGTCAGCGCAAACTGTTGGTAAAATTTTCCCTGAATGCCTGGCAAGAACGCCGTTGGAATGAATACTGCGCTTAACACAAGGGCAATAGCCACGATAGCGCCACTTATTTCATCCATAGCAATTTTCGTTGCTTCAACAGGGTCTTTGCCTTCAGAGATATGGCGTTCAACATTTTCCACAACAACAATTGCGTCGTCAACCACGATACCGATTGCAAGGACAAGTCCGAACAGTGTGAGGTTATTGATTGAAAAACCAAGGGCGGCCATCACTGCAAACGTTCCTATCAATGAAACCGGCACCGCAATAATGGGAATGATAGAGGCCCGCCAGGTTTGAAGGAATAGTACAACGACGATTATTACGAGCGCCATTGCCTCAATAAGTGTATTTATCACCTCATTGATAGATGCGCGAATGTACTCTGAGTCGTCGCGCATTATTTTATATGCAAGACCCTTTGGAAAACGTTTGCTCAATTCTTGCATTGCCTGGCGGACTGCATCGGCAGTTTTGATTGCATTTGAACCAGGTAGCTGGAACACAGGCAGGAAAACAGCCGGCACACCATCTACATTTGCCTGCATATTGTAATCACGGGCGCCAAGTTCGATCCGGGCAACGTCCCGGAGGCGGGTGATTTTCCCGTCTGCTTCTGTTTTGACGATAATATTTCCAAATTCTTTCTCAGAGGTGAGACGTCCCCTGACCAGCGCGACCAGTTGCATAGGAGTACCCCGAGGTGCTGGGGGCTGACCAAAAACGCCGCCTGCGACTTCAACGTTTTGTTCGCGGATAGCTGCAACAATATCTCCGGCAGTCAGGTTTCGAGATGCAGCTTTTTCGGGATCAATCCAGATCCGCATACTGTAATCACGTGCTCCGAAAATTAACACATCTCCAACACCAGGTAACCGCGCCAGAACGTCCTTTATCTGGAGGTAGGCATAGTTGCTAATAAAGACCTCATCCAGGCTTTTATCCGGCGAATAAATACCAACGGCAATAGTCATACTTGGTGAGCGCTTTCTGACATCAACCCCAAGACGCCTTACCTCTTCAGGCAATTTCGGAAGCGCAATTTGAACACGGTTTTGAACCTGCACTTGAGCAATGTCTGTATCGGTGCCGACTTTAAACGTTACCTGAATTGCTATTGAACCATCTGAACTGGAAACCGAAGACATGTACAGCATGTTCTCAACACCGTTAATTTCCTGCATTATTGGTACTGCTACAGTATCAGCAACAGTTTGCGCGCTTGCACCAGGATACTGAGCCCTTACAAATATTGTCGGCGGTGTTACGTCAGGAAACGATGCAATCGGCAGGCGATAAAGGGATATCAGACCAACCACCGTAATAAAGATTGATAATACGCTCGCAAATATCGGGCGTTTTATAAAGAAATGTGAGAATTTCATAGCTTGATCCTCAAGGTTAAAAATAACCTATTGTTTTTGATTTGTACCCGGAGTCTGAAATTTTTGTTGTGTGTCTCCACCTAAAGGTTGTTGACCATGTTGCGGTTGCATCCCCGGAGCAGACATAGGTTTATTGGGATCAATAACCTGCACTTTGATGCCAGGCCGAAGCATCAAAAGTCCACTCGTAACAACATTGTCATCGGGTGTTAAGCCTTGCAAAATTACCCTCTGCATCCCCTGAGCGGCACCCAGGACAACCGGACGCGGTTCAACCACCTGTTCATTGTTCAGAATATAAACAAATTTACGCGTCTGCTCAGATAATATGGCGGCTTCAGGTATTAAAAGCGCAGAATCTAATTTTTCTACAGGTAATCTTATTCTTGCAAATGCCCCCGGAATGAGCGTGCGATCTTTGTTCTGGAAAATACCTCGCAGTTTTATAGTTCCGGTTGTTGCATTTATTTTGTTATCGGTAAAATCAATTGTTCCTTTATGTGGAAATCCTTCCTCGCCATCCAGAGCAGCTTCGCACGGCAATATAAGTTTGCCATCTTTGGAAAAGGCGAGTTTTCGATATTTTAAAAAGGATCGCTCATCTACATCGAAGTAGCAATAAATCGGATCAACTGAGACTATCGTGGCAAGCACTGTTCCCGGCGTATTGCCTCCACTCTGAACAAGATTTCCAAGTGTTACATGCCGCTGATCAATCCTGCCATTTATTGGTGAGATAACCCGCGTATATCCCAGATTTAATTCTGCACTTTTTACAGCTGCCGCAGCCACACCAACCGCAGACTCGGCAACTGAGACACCAGCAATTGCAGCGTCCAGTGCCGATTGTGCCTCTCGGAAATTCTTGGAGCGCATATCATATTCTTCTTCAGAGATTGCTTTTGCTGCAAGCAATCCCTCAGCGCGTTGCAAATCATTTTTAGCTAGTTCGAGTCTTGTTTCTGCCTGGTTTTTGTTTGCATACGCCTGCTCAAGAGCCGCTTTTGCACGGGCAAGCTCAGCCTTTGCGCGCTCAAGGTCAGCTTCAAAAGGCCTCGGGTCAATCACAAATAACAAATTGCGGATTGCTCATTAAAAAAGCAAGCGCGCCCCAAATAAATTCTAATCGCCATTGTAAATCTGCTTCTTTCAAATGAGGAACTGCTTTGTGAATGAGCTCGAAAAAGCCTTCCCTTACATCTTTGTGTCGCCGATATAATATTTCGTGAACCTTTGGGTGAGGATCAGAAACAATACGTCCAATCAGTTTTCTTATGATATGCGCTTTTGATGGTTCACTCTCGGCAGCCTGTAATGGCGGTGTTAACATCGCTTCAAGGACTTGCTCGAGTGTATACGTTCCATCTGACTTCCTGAACTTTCTTATTAATTCCTTATGCTGTTTATAGACCGATCCAAACCTTCTCTCCAAAATTGCAATAACTAATCCTTCTTTTGACCCAAAATAATAATATACTGTTGCAAGATTTACCTGCGCTCGCTTAACAATCTTGCGTATAGATGTTCCCTCGATACCACAGTTTGCAAATACTTGTTCTGCGGCATCAATGATTCGTTTCTTTATTTTTTCCCTATCCTTTTTCACTTTTAAACATTCGTTTAAAACTATTGTTTGAAATATAACCGTTAAAATTGATTAGTCAAATTAACCGTTTGCAAAAAATTTTGAAGGCCCTGCAAATATGATAATAGCCCTTCAAAGGGAGGTGTTATTTATCATACCAGTCTTAATAATGTTCTACGAGTGAAATAAAATGACCGGATTTTTTTCAAAAGAGTTTTAAAATCTCCTTTACCTGACTTGAAATCAGGTATTTAGGTGATCGGTCAAGGTTGGTCTTTCTCTCTTTTATCAAATTTCCCATTACATCAAAAATTTGAACTGATGATGGTACAAATAAGGGCTGTGGCTTATCTGCATTATTCCAGCAAATTGCAATGTACTTTTTTCCGCTTCTGAAAACATAGGCGCGTATTTCCTGATTTTTTATAACTTTTACACACTCGTCGGGGACGCCGAGTAGCCTGCATAACACCGCAGATGCAACATACATTTTTCTTGGGGTTCCACCGTATTCGTACAAAACTCCGCCGGCATCGGGAAGATTTATTGTTCCACAGGTTCCTGCATGGAAAAAGATTTTTCGTACTCCGTAAGCAAACGATACGGCCACGTACTTGACTATATGTTCGGCTGCGGCACGTTCAGATTGCCAGCGGCTACGGTTCATTGCCGAATCACCTGCGGTAAAAGGAATCACAGGCGGGTCATCGTCGGCATAACAGCCCCATTCGGTAATCCAAACAGGTTTATCGCCACCGCCGTTTGCCAGCATCAATTCCCGCAGTGTTTTGAACGATTCTTCAAAACTCTCTGCATCACGTGGCGGGTCATAATTATGAATATCAAAAATATCAAGATATCGCAGCCCGCCATGGGTAATGAAGTCATGCGTAAGTCCCGACTCAAGATTTGCGCTTATCCCGCCAACAACATAACAACCAGGATTCGCATCCTTCATCCTTTTATATGCGAGCGATAGTAAACTTATGTAGTCATCAAGCGAATAGCCGAATTTTCGTGGCAAGGCATAATCCGTATAAACTGGCTCATTCAGGATTTGATAATGCGAAATTGAGCGCGGTTTTAAGTCATTCATGTGACTATAATGCTTCACAACTTCAGCGGCGTGCTTTGCAAAATCGGCGGGGTTCTTTGGCATAAACGCAAGCGGAAGGCGAGCCTTTAAATAACTGTCGTTGCCTGCTGCTTTGTTAATTTCCTGCGGTTTTGTACTTGTTGACCAACGCGTCGACGGAAACGGCAGTAACACTTCGACCCGTCCATTCAGGTCTGCCACGCGTTTTATCTGTTCGTCCGGAATTGAAAAATCAACCTTTGTCGGTTCCGGTTCAATTGTGTCCCACTTTGCCGACCAGTCCCGCCACCATACAATTCCTGCCTGATGTGTCAGCTTTACTAAAAAATCCCACGGATAGGCATGGTTAAACCCAAGCGGCGAATCAATTGCATTTTCTACTGGATAGATCACAGCACAGCGCAATGAATTCGATGAATTTCCATATGAATAATTTATCCTGAAAAATCCAGGCCTGCCCTGATTTAAATTTTTTAATCTTAAACTGCTTCCGCTGTTAGGCTGAACATTTAACAAAATCTCCCGCTCATAGATCGGCTTATCAAAAAAATCCGTAACAGTAATCTTTCCCGATATTTTTTGAGTGCTTTCGCTATTGTTAAAGGCAACGACTTTGGCCTCAAATCCCTTTGCGGGTTTGATGGAAATATTATTCGGGACTGTGGAAATGAGGAAGGACTCGGCTGCGGTTCTGGGCTGATACGCCGTTGCTTTATCGCCATGCTCAAGTTGAACAGCATCGATCCAAACTGTTGCTGTGTCGCGTCCTGTGGCTTCAAGATCGACACCAACAGCAATAAAGAAATACCGATGAGTTGGTTTGAAACTAAACTCATATCTCTGCCAGTTTTTTGTTATCGTTACCTTTTTACTTTGCCGCCTGCCGTTTGGGTCGTTCACAATTAATTCACCTCTTGTCTCATCGGCATCAGCGCGAATATATGCCGATAAAGTCATGACGTTATCCTGACTGACTTTAAACCAACCAATATTAGCAGCGAAAACACGTTTTACCTTTTGCGCAACAGGCGTAAAATAATCAAAATAAAACACAGGTAAGTCTCTCTGGTTTAGCGCTATTTTCAGGCTTTTGTTTCCGTGGTACGCGATTTTATTGTCAATTTCGCCCTCTAACCTATAGAGATTCCCGGCCCAGCCGCTCAGACCGTAGGTAAAACTTCCCCAGCCCGCGTCATCGCATTCGAAACTACTATTCGGGACCATATTGATAACACCGTCGCCAGTGATCTGTGGAAACCACTGTCGTCCTTCTTCAATTTTTACAATTTCCACATCATCAAGCCACAGTACGCCCGGACTTTTGAACCAGAATTGAAGCCGACTCGCTTCTGCGGGGAGGTCAGAGCTTGCCTGGAAAATAAATTCATATTTACGCCAATCTCGTCCCACGATGAATGCTTCTGAAAGTCCGGTATTTTCCCAGGTCCTTGTATTGCTTAATCCGACATCAACCGCATCGCCACGAATCCGCTCTCCACGCGCGAAAAATGTCAGCCTGTACCATTCTCCCTTCTTTATAGTTACTTTTCCGACCTGACAAATCATGGCATGGAAATCTGGTCCGTCTCCTTTAAATTCAAAGCATTCAAGTTTTGCACAATGTTTTCCGTCCCTGCCGATGTCTGTATATAACTTTTGTTTTACGGAGGCATTTCCCGCAGAGCTCCAGCTTTCCGGAGTGTTGTTGTCGGAGATACTTTCAAAATCCCCGTTAAAAACCAGATTCCCGTCGCAATTTCCCGTAACCAAAGCAAATAAAAACAGGAAAACTGAAATAATTCTTTGACTCGATTCCATAGTGTTTCGGACACTCAAGTGCTTTAAAGGTGATTGACGAATATTTTCGGGTAATATTCGCGGATTGTGCATGGTTATTATTAATTCGAAGTTGAAGCGGGCTTCATCTTTAAAGACTTTACTAGAAACGCCAGCCTATCCGCGGATTCCTCAATTAATAACGAAGTCGGTTTTCCTGCACCGTGTCCGGCGCGTGTTTCGATCCTTATCAAAATCGGTGCCGACCCGCCTTGTGCATGTTGAAGTGCTGCCGTATATTTGAAACTATGCGCAGGCACTACACGGTCATCGTGATCAGCCGTTGTAATTAAAGTGGCTGGGTACTTTGTTCCTGATCTTATGTTGTGATATGGCGAATAGGCATAGATTGCTTTGAACTCTTCGGGATTCTCGGGTGAACCGTAATCCGAAACCCAGGCCCATCCGATAGTGAACTTATGAAACCTCAACATATCCATAACACCCACAGCGGGTAGAGCAGCTCCAAATAAGTCTGGTCTCTGGTTTAACACCGCACCGATTAGCAGTCCGCCGTTGCTGCCTCCAGCTATTGCCAACTTATCCGGCCGCGTATACCGATTCGCAATCAAAAACTCCGCTCCAGCAATAAAATCATCAAATACATTTTGCTTTCTTAATTTTGTCCCTGCCTGATGCCATTCCTCGCCATATTCGCCTCCGCCACGAATATTTGCCACCGCATAGATCCCTCCCATTTCGAGCCAAACAAGATTTGGTACAGAAAACGCTGGGGTTATTGAGATGTTAAATCCGCCGTAACCATAAAGCAGCGTCGGATTTTTGCCATTTAACTTTAAACCTTTCTTGTATGTGATAAACATTGGCACTTTTGTCCCATCTTTACTCTTATAAAAAACCTGATGTGTCTCGTAATCATCGGGGTTAAACCTGACATTTGGTTTTTTGAAAAGAGTAGTCTTTTTCGTGTTTAAATCTAACCTGTATATTGTTCCGGGCGTGGTAAAACCTGTGAACATGAAGAAAGTTTCGGTGTCTTCTTTTTTACCATAAAACCCGGATACAGTCCCCATCCCCGGCAATTGAAGTTCGTACTCAAAACGACCATCCAGTGAATAAATTTTGACCTGACTATGAGCATCTTTTAAATAGGTTACGACAAACCGATTTCCAATCACGGTCACACCCGTCATTGTCTCTTTGGCTTCAGGAATGACTTCGCGCCAGTTTTCGCGTGAAGGGCTTGTGATATCAATCGCAACAACTCTGCCGCGCGGTGCGTTCAAATCTGTCTTGAACCAAAACACCGTGCCGTTGTTGTCAACGAAATCGTATGCGGCGTCAAACTCTGTCAACAGTGGTGTTACCTCCGCATTTGGGGCTTTCAGATCAAGGTAAAAAATGCGTCGTTTCGGACTTGTGCCCTGCGAAGATGAAATTATCAAATACCTGCCATCGCTTGTCGTTTCGGGATAGAAATTCCACTCTTTTTGGTCGGGCCTATGATAAATCAACCTATCCTTATCTTGAGGCTCGCCTAATTTGTGGTAGTAAAGTTTATGATAGTAATTTACCTGAGTTAATTTGGAAGCATCGTCTGGTTTATCAAACCTGCTGTAGAAAAAGCCTTTGCCATCAATTGTCCACGCAGCTGAAGAAAATTTCACCCATTCGATTTTATCGGGCAGGTCCGCACCGGTTTCAACATTGCGAACCCGCCATTCTTCCCAGTCAGAACCCGCGCTTGCCACGCCATAAGCCGCGTATTTGCCGTCTTCGGTCACAGAAAGGCCGCTCAATGCAACGGTGCCGTCCTTTGAAAACAAATTCGGGTCAATCAAAATTCCTGGAGCGCCTTCAAGGCTTTCTGTCATGTAAATTACGTTTTGATTCTGCAAACCGTCGTTGCGCGAATAAAAATAACGTTTGCCTTTTTTAAAAGGAACTCCGAATCGTTCGTAATTCCACAATTCAGTTAATCGTTTTCTGATACTTTCACGCTGTTGAATTTTTCCAAGATATTCAAACGTTAACCGGTTTTGTTCTTCAACCCAATTTTTGACCTGTGGCGAATTCAGATCTTCAAGCCACCTGTAAGGGTCGTTGACTGCAACACCATGATAATACTCAACACAATTAGTTTGCGGCGAAGCTGGATATTTTATTGTGTATTTCGTATGTGCACACGATGTTATTAGAAAAATCAAAACGCTGATTCCTGCTGCAATAATAATTTTTGAACGCAAGAATTCATTCTCAGTTGGTTTCATTTTTATTTACTATCTGTATCTAGCTTACTTTGACGTTGTTTGAACCTGACGTCAATAATTAAGCAGTGCATCTTTTTTCTAAAAATCGTTTTTGATCTTAGAGCTGGATAGGAATAACAAGGCCACAGGCATGAATACCTGTGTCACAATCTGTTGAGGGCCGGGTTCAATACCGACCCATGGACGGTGTGGTAGCTGCCACTACAATTTTGCGGATGCAGTGGAATGCGTCCATCAAATAAACTTGGATTGCAAAGTCTGAGATTTAGTCTTTATCTTGATTACATCCGGTTTTGCAGGTTAAGCTAAAAATTCTAATTAGCTCCTGGTTGCAAGTGCAGGTTGAGTCCAAAATCCACAAGACACGTGGTGCAATAGACATGTTTTGAAATCCCTGGTGTCAGTCTCATTGGGTATGGTTTTGATTTATAAAAGCAGTAATTGCGTTAAGATTTTAAAAACCGGCGCAAAAGAACGAAAAAGTTATTTTATCAGGATTTTGTAATTATTAATAAATTAGTTTTGTTAATAAAACTAAATCATGAAAATTCAAATTTTTAATTTTACACCAAATTATTGCTTGCGTGCAAGTAATAATTTTGTATAAAAATGGGTCGTCTCAGCAAAAATACTATCAATTTTGGTTCGGGTGAACTAGAAATTGATAGATCAACTCAGGAGTAACATTATGGTATTAAAAAACGTAATAAAATGGATTGCCGTTTATATGGCAATCGGAGTTTTGGGCGTGGGTTCTCTGTACGCTCAGAATTTTAAAACCGTACAGGTTGGGAGCCCTATAAAAGACGGAACAGCTGTAGCAGTTGGTTCTGATGGTTTCGATTTGACAAGCTACAGTTCTACAATGTGGGGAACGTATGATGAGACCACATTTGTTTATATAATGATGACGAACGAATTCGACGTCAGAGTCCGGGTTGAGCAGAATGAAGGGAGTCAATGGGCACGGGCCGGGATTATGGCAAGGGAGCAGTTAAACGCAGGGGCTGCACCAGGTTCTGAAGACTTCAGTCCGTATGTCGAGGTTCATGCTACTCCGTATTCGCCTGTAATTTGGCAGGGTGGCGCATTTGTGCCGCGGTCTGATCCGTTTCGTGGCTTTGAATGCAACAGACGACTTGGCTGGGGTCAGGCCACTTCATCTACATCTGGTGGTACTGTTGTTCCCACAAATTCATGGGTTCGATTGGTCAGGATGGACGGGCAATTTACTGCATATTTTGGGTATAACGGTATAGATTGGACGCCTATTGTTTCAATACCAGAGTGGGAAGGTTGTCCTGAAGTCTTACATGTTGGGGTGCATTATGCTTTGGAGTATGGGAATCTTGGTGGTGCGCCGGTTGAACTTATTGCTGCTTATCCATGGACAGCTAAGTTTAGAAATTTGACTATAATAACGCCCCAACCGCCTAAGATTATTGAAAGCCCAAAGGACATCGAGGTTCTGGCAAATCAAAAGCTTGTACTAAAGGTTAAGGCTGATTATTTTGATCCTTTTGAATATCAATGGAAAAAGGATGGCTCACCGATAGAAGGTGCTACGAATGCTGAATTTACTATACCAATAGTGACTTCTAGTGATGCTGGTAACTATTCAGTTGTGGTTAAAAATAAATTTGGTGAGACAGAGACCACCCCTGCAATGGTTAAAGTCATAGTGGACAATATAAGTCCGCAACTGCTTAAGGTATTAGGCATAGGCAATAAAGTATATTTGACATTTGATGAGCCAGTACAGTCAGGTGGTACATTTAGTATTGCAGGTGCAACTGTGGTAAGTAGTGTCGTGGATGACTCCAAGTATGGGATGATAGTTACTCTTGGTTCAGCTTTAGTGGCAGGACAGAGTTATACGATCAATGTAAGCGGCGTGAAAGACCTTGCTGGTAATGTTATTGATCCTGTGTCTAAGGAATTTGTTGGTCTGGCTGTGTTAAACGGGAAAGCGGTACGGGAGTATTATGCAGGATATACTGGCGGATCAATAGCGGATTTAATGCAATATGTTAAAAATAATAGCCCAACACTGGTAGAATTGATTTCGGCTTTGGAGACGCCGTCAGGGATTGGTGATTATTATGGCCAGAGACTGCTCGGGTTTTTGATCCCGCCTGAGACGGGGGCCTATACATTTTATTTAGCTTCTGATGATCAGTCTCAGGTATGGTTAAGTACCGATGAGACACCGGCGAATGCATCGCTTATTGTGGAAGAGACGAGTTGGGCTGGGTCAAGAAATTATCAGCGCAAGTCCAGACCGATTTCTCTTGTAGCAGGCAAGCCATATTTCTTTACTGTATACCACAGGGAGGGCACCGGTGGTGATAACCTGGCTGTGGCATGGATCAAGCCCAGCGATGGCGATAAGACACCGGCTGACCTGGGTGGTGAACCTATCCCTGGAGATTATCTTGCCCTGGTTTACAACCCGAATAATTCTACCGTTAACATCACTGAACAATCTCCGGCCACAGTTGAAGTTCTTGAGAAACGCTCCGTAACGCTCAGCGTAAAAGCCACTGGTTCTTCAGACATGGGAATGGCTCTTACATACCAATGGAAACGGAATGGTGTGATAATCGAAGGCGCTACTACACCTACATTGACAATAGACCAGGCAGAACTGGGCGACAACAATGCCGTATATACCTGTGATGTTTCAGTCTTTGGTAAGACCGTCACGTCTGCTCCTATGAAGTTGGTCGTAACGCCAGACAAGGTGCCGCCTACTGTGGTTTCTGCTGGTTTTATGCCGGGCGGCAATTTCATAGGGATCATGTTTGATGAGAAGCTGGATCAAGCCAGTGCCACTACGGCTTCTAACTATAAAGTTAACGGCACGCCTGCTGAAGAAGCATACATGACTCCAATTAATTCCTTTAGTTTCCCTGGATACTTCTTTGGCGGTGGAAAGGCCGTTGTGATTAAGGCAAGCGGTATTCAAGGAACAAATATAACGATTCAGATCAGTGGTGTGATGGATCTGGCATATAATGAGATTGTGACGACGAATATTACAGTTCAGATATTTGGCTCAGGATTGACGTCTAAGGATATCGGGTCGGAGTTTGATCCAGCATATCCGGGACAAGTATATCCATATAGCTCAACTGATTTTGATGTTGAGGCTGCCGGGTCTGATATCTGGAACAATGCAGATGGCTTCCATTTCCTGTATCAGGAAAGAACAGGTGATTTCGATATGGTTGTTCAGGTGGCCGGTTTACTTCCTATGTCACGTTGGAGTAAGGCAGGGTTTGACGTTAGAGAGACACTGGAGCCTGGCAGCCGTAATCGATCGTTTATTGTGGCGCCAGAGGGTGGCCCAACGAAGGACCCAGTCAATGGTACGGGTGTCGATCAGTATGAGTCAAACTTCAGAGCAGATCCTGACGGTTCATCATCTACATTGACAACAAGCGGCGATGCGCCATATCCGAATGCATGGATCAGGTTAAAACGTTCTGGCAGTACATTCACAAGTTATCGGAGCGTAGATGGAGTGAATTGGACTGAATGGGCAACAGTTACCGATACTGCGTATCCGGCTAAAATATATGTTGGTATAGCCACGTGTTCACATTATAATGGAGAGACCACGGTGGCCGAGTATAGGAACCTGAATCTAAACTATGTGCCGCCTGTGGTTACCCCGCCAAAACTAGTAATTAGAAAGATCTCCAACAACCAGGTAGAAGTCGATTTACCAGCAACAGGCTGGATACTTGAATGGACTTCTAGTTTGACATCGGCAGAGTGGACGGCGGTACAATCTTCAGGTACTGTTCATGGCGATATACTCACCGTCACGGTCGATATAAATGGTATTAAATTCTTCAGGGCGCGGAGACAATAGAGCCCATAGACATACTAACGACAGGGCCGAGCTTTGAAAGCTCGGCCTTTTTTTGTAATCATTCTATTGACTGCAAGGCGTTCAAAATTTAGGTTGAAGCTATGAATGGTTTAAAAAATGATGTTAGTGCGCCATCGGTTGAAGGAAACATTGGTGTAAGGAAACCTATTCCACCGGCAAAGTTAGATGCACTGTCAAAAGAGATATTGCAGTTAAAAAAGAAACTTAATGCTGTCATACTTGCGCATAATTATCAGGTGCCTGAGATCCAGGACATAGCTGATTTTGTGGGGGATTCTCTTGGATTATCCCAACAAGCAGCTGCTACTGAAGCTGAGGTGATTGTTTTTTCGGGGGTTCATTTTATGGCGGAGACAGCTAAGATTCTTAACCCCACTAAGTTAGTGGTCTTACCAGACAAAGACGCTGGTTGTTCGTTGGAAGAAAGTTGTCCGGCATCTAAATTATTGGAATATCAGCAGAGACATCCGGGCTTATATACGGTGGCATATATAAATTGCAGTGCCGAAGTAAAAGCACTTAGTGATATAATATGTACCAGTGGCAATGCACTGCGTATTGTTCAGGCCATTCCAAAGGAAAAAGAGATCTTGTTTGTGCCAGATGAAAACCTTGGTTCGTGGGTCCAGGAACAGACAGGCAGAAAGATGCATTTATGGCCGGGGTCCTGTTATGCGCATGTTGAAATTACTCATGAATCATTGTTAAAGCTTAAAAGGGAACACCCAGACGCTTTAATCCTGGCGCATCCTGAATGTACTAAATCTGTTAGAATGTTAGCTGATGAGGTATGCTCGACTGAGGGTATGGTAAATATTTGCAAGAAACATTCAGCCCGATCATTCATCATAGCTACCGAGTCTGGTATAATACATAGGCTGAAGAAGGAATGCCCAGGTAAAGAATTCATACCTATGCCTTCGCAAAATTGTCAATGCAGCGAGTGTAAATACATGAAGATGAACACATTGGAGAAACTATATGACTGCATGGTTAATTTGAGTCCACGCATTGAGTTACCTGAATCATTAATCCAACGTGCTCGCAGACCAATTGAAAGGATGTTAGAGGTAACGACTGGTAAGAATGTAAAGGTGTAGCCAGTGTACATGTTTTTGGCTGGATGTTCGTTAATGTCTGGGGTGAAATCGTCGGTGGATCTCAACCAACCTTGGCTCAGCTACGTGGGTATAAATTTCTGTGGTACTAATATTTGAGTGACCGAGTAATTCCTGGATGACGCGCAGGTCTGCACCATGTTCCAGCAGGTGCGTGGCGAAGCTATGTCTGAGCATGTGTGGAGTAATGTTGCGAGTAATACCGGCTGAGAGGAATCTTTTTTTGATTCGCAACCACATTGTTACATGTGCGAAGGCAGTACCACGATTTGTTAAGAACACAGTGGCAGGTGAGTGTTTTTTGACGAGATGCGGTCTTCCGTAGTTTAGATATTCGACCAGGGCTGAGATTGCTTTTTGGCCCACTGGTACGACACGTTCTTTATTACCTTTGCCGATCACTGTAACGAAGCCGGCATCAAGATTAAGTTGTTCCAGTCTAATTGATCGGAGTTCAGCGAGCCTGAGTCCGGACGCATAAGCTAGCTCCAGGATTGCCTGATCACACAACGTGGACGGCGAATTGTCATCTGGTTTTTTGAGGATCAGGTCGATCTCCTGATCTGACAATGCCTTTGGCAATCTTTGCCATCGTTTTGGAAGTGACAGATTTTCAGCAGGGTTAGATGGTAAAAAACCTTCTAATTCACAAAACTTGAAGAAAGCTTTTAATGCGGCGATTTCGAGGTACAGACTTTCCGGGCTGAGGTGGCTTAATAAACGCGAATGTTCATTTATTATTTTCCGGTTTCGTTCCTCACTTATGAAATTTGCAAGGTGATCATACTTTACCTGAGTCCAGGAGTTTAAACCAATTTTTTTGGCCCAATCCATAAATCTGTTTAGTATGAATCCGTATGTTTTTTGTGTGGCTTCTGATTGTCCGCGCTCGTGTCTGATGTATTGCAAGAAATCGTCTAACAATGCTTCCATTTAATTATTTAGTTTTTGTTTTTACCAGGAGCACTGGTAATTTGGTGAGATGTCGAACTTTAGATATTGTAGAACCGAATAAGATATCCTGAAAAAATCTGTGTCCGTGGGAACCCATTGCGATCAAAGTGCAACCGTGAGCTTCAGCGGTCTTGAGGATTTCATCAGGAGGGTTTCCGAGGGCGAGAACCCAGGTTGTTTTAAATCCTTGATTATTAAGCTTGTTTGCGAGGTTTTGTAAATAAGTGCGGTCTTGTATCATTTCTTCAGATTCTGCGAGCTGCAGGCGTTCATAGTTTCTAGCTACCCAACCGTCAGATACATGTACCAGTATCAATTCCGAGTGCGTCAAACTGGCTAACTGTAATACATGATCAAGGAGCGCTTGATCGTATTTGCTGTTTTCCAGTGCGATTAATATTTTCTCGTACATGTTATATCAGCGGTTTTATGGATTAGATTATGGCATCCATGAGTAATTTAACATTTGCTCCAATTATAACCAAAGCAATAATCCATGCAATAATTCTGGCCCATTTTGGTGTTACCCATACACCCATAAGCGATTTGTCAGATGTAAACATGAGTAATGGAACAACAGCAAACGGTAATTGCAGACAGAGAATGACCTGACTGAGGATTAGGAGTTTAGCCACACCACTATCGCCATAGATCAAAGAGATTGTAGCAGCTGGGACAATGGCAAAAAGACGAGTTATTATTCTGCGTAACCATGGGCGGATCCTGAAATTTATAAAACCTTCCATAACTATTTGTCCGGCTAAGGTCCCGGTTAATGTAGAGTTTTGACCTGAGGCCAAGAGGGCCAGAGCGAATATTGTGCTGGCAAATGATGCGCCGACGATGTCATTCATCATTAGATAGGCATCCTGGATTTCGACAACGTGGGTATGACCTCTGGCGTGAAAAACAGCTGCAGCAACAATAAGTATTGCCGCATTAACAAATAGTGAAGATGCAAGAGCTACAGTGGTATCAAGTGTAGCATAGCGTATGGCTTCGTTCTTGCCTTGAGTGGTGCGTTCGTATTTTCTTGTTTGGACCACGGATGAATGAAGGTATAAGTTATGTGGCATGACGGTGGCTCCAATTATACCGATGGCCAAGTATAGCATTTCGGGATTGGTAAAGATTTTTGGACCTGGCACAAAACCGAAGGCGATTTCTTTAAACGACGGTTGAGATAATATAATTTCCAGAACAAGGCAAAATCCGATTGTGAAAATTAATGTAAGGACAATTCCCTCCATGGCGCGGAAGCCTTTATCTTGCAGGTACATGATTAGCAAAATATCCAGTGCAGTAATAATTATACCACAGACAAGGGGAAGTCCGAACAATAATTTCAGTGCAACGGCTGAACCGATAACCTCGGCCATATCTGTAGCGCAAATGGCAATTTCACAGAGTACCCATAAAATGATGACTACTGGCTTCGGAAATCTGTCTCTGCTCGCGATATCAGTGTTTTCTTTTAATGTCTTATAACTCTGGACGACCCAGTCGCTCAAAACTTTCTGTGGGTTTTCAACTACGTCAGAATCGATTGTAAACTCTGTTTGGCCGGTATTTTGTTGGATAAGTTTAAGTCCGAATTGAAAGTCTTTAAATCTGGTTGCACAGATTTCTCTGACGGGCTTGTTTTCTGAGTTTGCAATGTCTATGAGCCTCTGGATGGCGGATTCGGTAAAATTAAGTCCGAGTTTAAAAGATTCCTTGAATCGTTGTGCAAACTCCAGGATCACGTGTCTACTGATTTCCTTAGATTGCAGTTCTTGTTGTTGGAAGAGGTTTTTTAAAGCTAACGATGGGTTTTCGATGACCTCTTTGGTGACGATGAATTTTTTAATTTGGGTTGACGGTAATTCAAATTTAAAATCACGGAAGATCTTCTCGCAGACGGTCATTAGTCCTCTGGCGCCTGTTTTTTCCTCAGCGGCCAGTTCTGCAATTTTGCGTAAGGCATCTTCCTGGAAAAGGGTTTCAATTCCATAAGCAGCAAAGGACTGTTCGTATTGACGGATTATGCTGCCTTCAGATGATTTCAATATCTGGAACAGGTCATCGACATTGAGAGGATGACAAACAACGCGGACCGGTAGCCGCCCGATAAATTCCGGTTCAAAGCCAAAATCGATGAAATCTTTAGTTTGAGCATGTTCCATGAGTTCAGTTATTTCCATTGGCTCGCGCGGCTTGGCTGCAAATCCGATTGTAGCTGCATTCAGTCGGCGTTGGATAATTTTCTCCAGTCCGTCAAATGCACCGCTTACAATGAAGAGGATGTGCCGGGTGTTGATTACTGATGGTTGTTTTCGGCCTGTTTGTGTCATCTCCAGCATTGCTTGAATCTGGCCCGCTATGTCATGTGGAGCCCGAACTGGTACTTCTGTTTCTTCCATTAACTTTAGTAAATTAGTCTGGACGCCCCGACCGCTGACGTCTCTGCCGGTTATATTTTGAGCCGAGGCTATTTTATCGATTTCATCAATATAGATAATTCCGAACTCGGCTTTAGATACGTCGCCATTTGCGCGGCGCACAAGATCACGTACCAGATCTTCTACATCACCACCTACGTAACCGGTTTCCGAAAATTTAGTGGCATCGGCCTTGACAAATGGAACACCGATTAATTCTGCAAGGCTACGGATAAGGTAAGTTTTACCTACGCCTGTAGGGCCCATTAGAAGTATGTTTTGCTTCACATAGTTAGGCTGAGGTACCCCATTCAAGGCAAGCCTGGCGTGGTTGTAATGATCGCAGAGCGCTACACTCAGGACCTTTTTGGCCTCGTCCTGCTTTATTACAAAACGATCCAGATGTGCCTTTACTTCCTTGGGTTTTAGATCAAATTGGAACGGCTGTTCTTTAGATTCATTTGTTGAGCTGCCGGTTTGGTCTGAGTGCTTGGATGCCATCGGCGGCCTAATAGCAAAAACGAATTGCCGCCGCATAAATTCATCCATCTGCTTTTGAATCTCTTCAGGCGTTAATTGTGCCGCAAACTTATGTATTTTCATATTGTTTAACCTACCAACTGAGACAATAGACTAATTCGTGTCCCGGGTCAATTGAACGAAGATTAAACGTAAGAATCCAGCTTTTAGTAAAACCTGGCAAATAATCTCCCTGTTCTCTATTTTAAGAAGGGAAAACAAATTTCAGGTTTGGCTGTGTATTGGAAACTCTGCATCCGTAATATGCTCTCTAACCGGTGCAGCAAGCCATATTAGAACCCCAGTCTCCGCTTTAATTTTGATAACCTCGTCAATTGACCAAAATGGCTATTGCACCGGTTGAGACCTTTGTTAGTGCCTACGTCATTTTGTTAGAAAAAGATTCTGGTAACCGATAATGCCATGGTTTAAAGTTTTTATCGTTTTAGTGTGCGAGTAATAACAAGCTCAATATGAAATTGGTAAATCCACATGCAGAGAATGACATGGGAAACGCCAGAGGACCCAATGTTAACCGGTTTAATTGGCTTAATAAGACAGTCGTAGCGATTGCATTTGCTTCTTTGTTTAGTGATTGGTCTCATGAGATTGCCACAACGCTTTTGCCTGCATTTTTAGCCACGATGGGTGCATCAGCCGGATGGCTGGGACTGATTGAAGGGGTCTCAGATGGTGTTTCCAGTTTTACTAAAATGATATCCGGTTATTATACCGATCGTTTACCAAGGAGAAAGCCGATAGCCGTGGCTGGTTATCTAATTACTGCTGTAGCAACTGCATCGATCGGTCTAGCTACGCATGCATGGCATGTAATGATTGCACGGGCATCAGCGTGGCTGGGGCGGGGGATTCGGACTCCTGTGCGCAAGGCACTTTTAGCTGGAGCCGTGGATAAAAGTTCATATGGTAAGGCATTTGGCTTTGAGCGAATGATGGATACGTTGGGTGCAGTAGTTGGACCTGCAACGGCTTTTGTGTTGTTGTCTATCTTCCACAACAACTACTCATTGTTATTCTTGTGTACACTGGTACCTGGGTTAATAGCGGCATTGCTGATCGGCGCTTTGGTAAATGAAAAAGATAGGATTCGTGTACAGTACATTTCTTTTTCAGGAAGCCTCAGGTCTCTGCCGACAGATTTTCAGAAATTTTTATTAGCCGTTGGTATCTTTGGAGTGGGTGATTTTGCGCATACCATGTTGATTTTATTCGCTGTTCAGAAATTAACGCCGATTTATGGGATCCAGACGGCTTCTGGTATAGCTGTTGGCTTGTATATGGCGCATAATGTATTTTATGCTGGTTTTTCTATGATTGCTGGTTTTCTCGCAGACCGGTTCAGGAAAAATGTTGTGCTGGCTGCTGGTTATTTTACTGGCGCGTTAACTTTATTGCTGGCAGTGCTTTTGCCGGCATCCGTTGCTGCTATGGCTCTGGTTTTTATTGCTGGTGGCATTTATGTGGCCATAGAGGAAACGCTGGAGGATTCATTCTGTGCGGAATTGGTCGATGAGCAGAGTCACGGCATGGCCTTTGGGTTATTGGCCACGGTAAACGGTGTTGGGGATTGTTTATCAAGTATAATCGTTGGTTGGTTGTGGACGGTAATAGGGGTGAAACAATCGTTTATTTACAGCATAGTTTTGTTTATTATCGGAGCAGTAATGGTGCTCAGGATTAAAAAGAACAGTTAATTTGCTGTTGAATTGTTATACGAGCTTTAGCTCTGTAACGACAATGAATATTTTACATGAGATAAATTGTGAATCTAGAGCTATGCCAGGACTAGATTATAGCGTCCTTCAAAAATGCATGCGGTGTGGCTTTTGTTTAGCTGTGTGTCCTACATACAATGCTACAAAGATTGAAAAACATAGTCCCAGAGGCAGAATTGCATTAGCCAGAGCAATTGCTGACGGAAAGATGGAGTTAACTGATTCCTTTGCTAAAGAAATTTATTATTGCTTGGGCTGCCTGGCCTGTGCAAGTGCGTGTCCTGCAGGGGTGCAATATGCAGAAATATTTGAATATATCAGGGCAGAAGTTGAGAAAAAAAGACTAATGCGTTCCTGGCTAAGACGATTCGTCCGATGGTTTACTGTAAAATGGCTCTTCATGGATTTAAAGAGGCTATTTCTTCTTGGGAAGATTATTCGGATTTATAAGAAATGGGGTATCCAAAGTTTTTTAAGAAGGTCTGGTTTGATAAAGCTTCTGCCTGAATATCTGCAATATTTAGAATCGTTGACGCCTGATATATCGCCTAAACAATCAGCCGATCTGATTTTGCCGGTTGTTTCAGCTATCGGTAAGCGCAGATACAAGGTCGCGATGTTGACTGGTTGTGTGCAGGATCTGATTTTTAGTGAAATAAATCGCGATACTGTTGATGTTTTGGCGTTTAATGGTTGTGAGGTAATCACGCCACGTAACCAGCCGTGTTGTGGGTCTTTGCATGTTCATAATGGCGAGATTGAGTTGGCACAGCAGTTGGCCCGGAGGATGATAGACCTGATTCCGCCTGAGGAGTTTGACGCAATAATATCAAATGCAGGTGGCTGTGGCTCGCATCTTAAAAATTACGGCAAACTACTGATGAATGATCCGCAGTATGCCGATCGTGCACGATTGTGGGATACCAAACTTAAAGACATACATGAGTGGCTTTACGAAATCGGGATTCGGCCGTTGCCGAAGCACGAGCCGGGCGGCGAACAGTTGGTTACTTATCATGATTCGTGCCATCTGGTCCACGGTCAAAAGATTGCAGAAGAACCACGGTTTTTATTGAGCCAGATTCCCGGTCTGAAGCTAATTGAACTGCCTGAGAGTACATGGTGTTGCGGTAGTGCAGGTATTTATAATATCACGCAGCCTGAAATGTCAGAATGGTTACTCCAGAGGAAAATAGATAACATATTGGCAACTGGTGCTCAGACAATACTGGAGGACGCCACAACGGTTGAGGGCAAGATTGCCTAGCTGCAAACGCAGTACGGCTTGAAGGAGATCATATTTGTTGGAGACCGTGGGCTGATCACGCGGGCAAATGACAAGGCGCTGGCAGGAGTGCATGGGCTGCATGTGATTTCTGCTCTAAGCCACCCGCAGATGTTGGAACTGTTGTAGCGTGAAGTGATCCAGCCTGAGCTGTTCGACCAAACACAGATTGTTGAGGTACTGGACCCGGCCCGACCGCAGCGGCGGTATTTTTTATGTCGGAATCCGCAGCAAGGAAGAATCGGTTGCTTCCTGCAGAAAGCTCAGTCTGGTTGAAGAGGCTTTTCGGAACTTGAAGACCGTTTGGCTACAAGTACGGCCTGTGTATCACAAGACCAATAATCGGATACGGGCTCACGTGTTCATATGCATGTTAGCGTACTATTTGCAGTGGCACATGCAACACCTGTTGTGGGCGGGGCAATCAAATTGAAACTGAGATAGAAAATGGGGTTTAAACTAATCTTCGGGCTCGATAATTTTCCATTCATGGATGCCGGCAGCCCAATCTTTTTGGAGTTTTACGACAAGTCTGAGTGCTGTAGTTGTAACGGGTTTAAACGAGACTTCGTTCCAGTGATCTTTTTGTATGTGGTAATTAATTTTTTCTGCTCCGGGTTCAGGTTCGACCGGCTTCCATTGTCCGTTGTCCAGCCATTGGATTTCCCATGCTTCTGGTAATTTACATTCGCCGCGGCCCGTATCATCGAACCAATAAACTTTAGCACCAGCTGCTCGTATGGGCTTAGGCCAATTGTACTGGACCCATTCGGTTGTTCCTTTATGTGGCCACCAATGGCAGAGTGCAGCAGGTTGTTGAGAACTGCTGGTGGGTTCGACTCCGTCATTGATGCCCCAGGGCTGGCAATTGCCGCTGACAAATGAAAGGCTAACTTTGGCAAGGGCTTCAAGGCCACCTGCGTTTTGCGGTACAGGTGATAGTGGCATCCAGACTTTCATTGGCCCGGCTTTGCGGTTATCCCAGGCATAATACGGGATAGCTTTAAACGTAAGTTTTTTCGGTTTTGGCATTGGCTGGTACAGTGAATTTGACCAGTCCAGTTCAGGGGTTAATTCGGCATCACCTTTGATTACAACTATGCCGTTTGGAAATAACTCAGTTTTCTCAAACGTGATGTCGGAATTTAGTCCTATATAAATTTTATCCAATGGTTGTGGTTGGTCACACTGTTCCAAGCAATATACTATTGGCCCGCGCTGCAGGGCAATGAGTCCACGATCGGCCTTTACATTTGGATTTGCAATAATTTTTTGGACTGGCATTTGCATTAAAAGTGTAATCTTATCGCCAGATTTCCAGGTATTACTGATCACAAAGTATCCATGGTCTATTTGCGGGTTATTTAGCAGGATATCGTTTATAGCTATGGTAGCTTTATTACACCATTGTGGGTTTCGCAAATGTATAGCGAAGCTTGTTGGTGAGTCTAATTTAAATTCAAATTCTACCTGACCATTCCAGGGATAATCAGTTTTGACGGCTACTGTAACTTTTTGATTGTTGATTGATGCGGTTACACGGCCTTGTATAAACAGGTTTACATATAGATCATTTGTTCCGGTTGCATATGCGTAACCGCCGATTGAAGCTATGGTGCGGGCCACATTCGGTGGGCAACATGCGCATCCGAACCACTCAGACCTGTGATGAGTACCCGCACTTTCCAATGGATTTACATAAAAGAACCTTGTTCCATCTTGTGAAACGCCGGCAATAACGCCGTTATATAGAGACCGCTCAAAGACATCAGCGAATTTTGCATCACCGTATAAAAGACAAAGCCGATGGTTCCACTGTGCAAGTGCAACAGATGCACATGTCTCCTGATACGCTGTTAGATTAGGAAGATCATAATCTACGGTAAATCCTTCGTTATGTGCGCTGGGGCCAATTCCGCCGGTTATGTAAAGATTGCGGTAAACGGTATTTTTCCAAACTCGGTTAAGCATCCTGAGCAGCAGCGGATTTTCGGTTTCAGTGGCTACGTCTGTTACGCCGCTCATCAGATAAGCGGCTCTGACAGCGTGGCCTTTGATGTTCTTGTGTTCAGTAATTGGGACATCGTCTTGCCAGTATGAGCCGTCGTATCGATCAATCGGTATGTTATGTTCCATAGCGAAATATTTTTTTCCGCGGTTCTCCACAAAAAATTTGGCAAGCTCAAAGTAACGTCGGTCATTGGTGACATGCCAGAGTTTAATGAGGGCCAGTTCTATCTCTGGGTGACCGGGATATCCCAGGCGTTTTGGCGGCGGGCCAAAGACTGAATCAATATGATTTGCCAGCTTTATTGCAACATCGAGCAAGTTGCGTTTGCCCGTTGCCTGGTAATGCGCCACGGCGGCCTCTATGAGATGTCCGGCACAGTATAGTTCATGATTATCACGCAGGTTTGTCCATCTTCGACCTGGTTCTTTCACTATGTAATAGCTGTTTAAATAGCCATCAGGCAGTTGTGCTTTTGCTAATATTTCGATCAAATCGTCGAGTTGCTTTTCAAGTTTTGGATCCGGATGTGTTGCAAGAGAGTAAGATGCAGCTTCAATTGCTTTATAAACATCCGAATCCATAAAGACCGGGCCCGTGTAACCGTTAGTGGCGCGTGCTGCTGCTAGTCTAAGGTTATTGATGTTTCCAGACTTCTCTAGATTTTCAAAATTGATCGGTAATGTGGCGACTCTATTGGTTTCTTGTTTTGGTCTCCAGAATGAATCTGCGATAGTTACATCGGTGAATGGAACTGGTTTCAATTTCACAAGATCCACTGCATATACAGGCAGGTAACTGGCAAGTAAAAAGACCAGACACCAGTAATAGAAAGTAAAACAACAGACACACCTTGTTGTATGCAGTGAAATATTGACCTGAGCAGTCTTATCTCCCAGGCTTGAGCTAATTAGGGTTACAGGTTTGATTATCTTCATTTTGTTATATTATTTAGCTATTACTCTTTCGCGCAAGAAATAAAAACATTCAAATTCCAATCTGTTCAGCTAAATTAAAGTGTGGCTTTAATATGCAATAAAAAATCATCTATATTTAAGCAAAACTACGATATGATGGATGAAAAACAGAATTTACAAATAGACAATAGAATAGTTTGGAGGGGTGAATTTTATCCTGTACAAATTTTGGGTCATTATTGGAGGATCGGGGTTCAACCCGGCCCACGCGGATGGCATGGAAGTTTCTTTTCTCTAGACTTTGTGTTAAAATGATTAAAAAGAAAACAGATTCAGGTTAGGCTGATGTTTTTCTATGCAAGGCTAATTTCAGGTTATGGCCCGGTTTTAAGATCTGGGTAATATTGCATTTGATTTGCTCGGGTAAAAGATAACTATTTCAATTTAGAATTTTTGATATTAGATTGTTGACATGTCTATTATGAACAGGCCATTTGCTGAGGTGGGTGGGATTACGCAGATGATAGTTCCTGATCTTTGGCAGCAGGAGGCGGTTTCGGCTTTAAGAGCAGGATTTGATGTTGTTGTACAAGCTCCTACTGGTGCAGGTAAGACTCTTATTTTTGAGATTTGGGCGAACTTTGGGAAGACACATTCTAAGGTTATATATACGGTGCCGACAAGGGCTTTGGCCAATGATAAGCTTGCTGAATGGCGGGCTAAAGGCTGGAATGTTGGTATAGCGACCGGTGATCTTTCAGAGAACCTGGATGCCCCAGTATTAGTGGCGACTCTTGAGACCCAGAAAAATAGGCTTATTCGTGGTGAGGGCCCGGCATTGCTTGTCATAGACGAGTACCAAATGCTTGGTGATCTGGACCGGGGTTTGAATTATGAGTTAGCTATTGCAATGGCACCGATGGAAACGCAGCTGTTATTGCTAAGCGGCAGCGTGGCGAATCCACAGGACATTGTAAAATGGTTGCAACGGCTGGGTAGGAAAGCAGTTTTGATCAAGCATGATATCAGGCCGGTGCCTTTGGATGAAGTTTATGAGAGTCAGCTTGATGCGCGGGTACCGCAAAAGATTAAGGGCTATTGGCCAAGACTGGTTGCTAAAGCCCTGGCTGAGGACCTGGGGCCTATTTTAATTTTTGCGCCTCGGCGTCAGGCGGCTGAACAAATTGCTCGGGAATTGGCCAGAACGCTTCCTGCGCCGAATCCGCTCAAATTGACTCCGGAGCAGCGTAGATTGGCAGGCGAAGAATTGTCAAAATTACTAAAATCCAGGATTGCGTATCACCATAGTGGCTTAAGTTATGGGGCCAGGGCAGGGGTGGTTGAACCGCTGGCAAAGGCCGGGCAATTACGTGTTGTTGTTGCAACTATGGGTTTGGCTGCAGGCATAAATTTTTCTCTAAGATCAGTTATTCTTGCCGGCGATTCATATAAACGGGGTGCAGTTGAACAGATGCTACAGCCTGATGAAATTTTACAAATGTTTGGCAGAGCGGGCAGGCGAGGAATAGATGAAACCGGCTATGTAATTGTCTGCGCAAATCAGATCGGTATTCGTGATGCACATGCGTGTTATCTTTCCCGAAACGGTCTTGTTGATTGGAGTGCTCTTCTTTGTGTTATGAGCCTTGCAGAAGAAATGAACAAGGACCCTTTTGTAGAAGCTATTCGCATCCAGGGACGGCTGTTTTCTTCAAAGGCGATTCCATTAGGTGTGGAGTTTTCTATAATGAATCCTGATGCGCCTTGTGGACTTAATACTGATTGCGAGAGAGCCCGGCATGTGAGAAAAAAAATTAAACAGATTCTTAATTCTGCTGGTCGATGGCAGGTTTGTCCGACCCCTGTTCAATTGCCTGCAGGCGAAGTGAAAGTTATCCAAACATCACCAAAAGACCCGGAGGCCATAGAAAAAATTGTACCTGCTTTAACAGATGCCGCTCTGGCAGAAAAGTTAGGTTTTGGCAATTTGGTCTCGATCCAAAAAGGGGATTTTAAAATATTTTGTCGGAGCGTAACTGTTGCTGATATCCTTAATTATAAGCAGATACTATTGGCAAAATGGATGCGGCGGTTGGTTAACTGGAACAAGCGCCAGACCACGATGGATTTATTTAGATCTACAATTGTCCCACTAGCAAAAAGGGCATTAGCAAAACTGGGATTCGTACTGGAAAAGATTGAAGTGTCATCCACAAAAATCTCCTTTGTATTAAACCTTGAAAGGTTGCCCATCAATGCCGTGGTCGATGAAGAAGGAGTTGCCTTGTGGAATCCGCCTAAGCGGTTTGTGATGCCAGAAGATTGTTCCGGTTGTAGCCTCGTTGAGCAGTGTCAACAATTGTCATCGGCAACTGGTGTGGCTCTGTTGTGGAAACGATTAGGTTTGATAGATCCCGATGGCCGTCCTACTATACGAGGTAAGATTGTTAGTTTTTTTCATCAGGGTGATGGCTTGGCTATAGCTGCTGCCTTAGAAGATCAAAATTATCCTATAGCTGAATTGGTGTTTGATCTCGCTAATCTTGAGGGGAGTTTCAGATTTTGTGGAGACGAGAACCGTTGGGCGGGTAGATTGGCTATGGTTTGCAAAGAGCGTTATGGAAATATTTCTGTGCCCGGATATTTGGAAAATGGTGTTCCACCTGACTATGGCGCCGGCGCTGAACAAGTCATAGCCTCTGTCTGTAAAAACCCGAATAATAAATATCTGTGGATTAATGATCTGGCCGGTATCGGTGACATCGACCGCTTGCTCATTGAATGGCGAAGTTTGCTGAGGCAGATAGTGCATTCGCCAGACCTTGATTTGGAAAGATGGATGAAATTAAAAGAAGAAGCTTTCAATTTGTTAAATGAAACTGAATCCCCAACGCTAACCAACCTGCCGCCATTGGAACCATATCAAACGATGCGTGTCGATCACAGGATCCTGGTCGGAACAGATTGAATTGATCAAAAACTCAAGAACGGGTGATTCAATTAGATCGAAGTAATCCCATTTTTAAGGGCACATTGTACGGTTAAATGCGCGTTGTAACCGGGACCAGAATGCAAAAGCCCGGCTAAATTATCCGCGAATATGCCCAAAGCAAATCTAATATTCGCGAAAAGGCGCAACTGATCGATACTAATACCCAGAAGATTTGCGAAAGTGTGCAGACGTTAGAAAGTTGGTTAACTTATTTGAAAAAATTTTTTGCTTTTTCAAAAAAGCTTTTACTGATGGGGTGTACTTCTTCATTGCAAAGGGCTGCGAACTCTTCAAGTTTAGCCCGTTGAGCGCTGTTTAATCTGGTGGGTACTTCGACGTTCAGACGCACCAGCAGATCTCCCTGACCGTTACCATAAACATTTTTTATACCTCTGCCTCTGATCCGGAAGACTGTGCCCGTCTGCGTACCGGCTGGGATCTTAATTGTTTCCTTACCGAACAGAGTTGGGATTTCAAGTTCACCACCCAGTGCAGCTTTGACGAAACTGATAGGCACCTCGCAGATCAGATCGTCGCCATCGCGTTGAAAGATCTCATGAGGCTTAACGTGTATGAAAATATATAAGTCACCGGGCATGCCGCCTCGTCTACCTGCATTGCCATTGCCTGCAGACTTTAATCTGGTGCCTGTGTCTACGCCCGGTGGAATTTTAATTTTAATTTTTGAGGTTCGCTTTTTTTGGCCGGTGCCATTGCATGAGTGACATGGTTTTTCCAGCACACTACCTTGTCCGTAGCAATTTGGGCAAGTTTGAGCAATTCGGAAGAAGCCTGTGGAAATACCTACCTGACCCTTACCATGACAGGTTGGGCAGATTTTTTTCGATGAGCCTGGTTCAGCTCCGGTTCCTTTGCAAGTTGAACACTGATCTAACCTGGTAACGCTAACTTCTTTTTCGCATCCTAAGGCAGCTTCTTCCAGGGTAATCTCCAGATTTACGCGTAAATCTTCACCGCGTTCATAAGCTTCTGAATCAGAATCAGATCTTCCAAAAAACTCATCAAAAATTCCAGAATTACCAAAGACCTCCCTGAAGATTTCAAACGGGTCATGGAATCCGCCGTAGCCACCACCAAAGCCACTGGCTTTTGCACGCGGATCGAATGCTGCATGACCGTATTGATCATAGGCTGCACGTTTTTGCGGATCGCTTAAGACCTCGTAAGCTTCACCGATTTCTTTAAATTTTTCTTCTGCCGTTTTATCGCCAGCGTTGCGGTCGGGATGGTACTTCAGTGCTAGTTTACGATAAGCCTTTTTGATTTCTTCAGGGCTGGCGGATTTATCGACTCCTAAGATTTCGTAATAATCACGTTTTGTCATAAATAATTATTTTTGATTTAAAGGTGGTTCCTTGGCTACGATAACAGAAGCCGGCCGGATAAGTCGTCCTTTAAGTTTATAACCTTTTCGGATTTGTTGGATAACATGACCTGCCGGGATTTCAGTCGATTCTTGTTCAGATATAGCTTCATGGATATGAGGGTTAAAAGGTTGATTAGTTGCATTGATTTCTTCGACTCCGGCTTCTTTCAGGATATTTTGGAATTGGCTAAGGACCATCTGAACGCCTTTTTTGATGGATTCAAGCTTTTGGTCGTCAGCGCTGTTTATAGAAGCGATTGCAGCATCAAAATTATCGAGCAAAGGGATCAACTTCTGGACGAGTCCAAGATTTGCTGTTTCGATCAACTCTTGACGTTCCTTAAGCATCCGTTTTCTGAAGTTATCGAGTTCGGCTGTTTTTCGGAGTAATTTGTCCCAGTATTCATCAGCTCGTGCGGCTTTGGCAATTAACTCATTGATTTTTTCTTGCGATAATGTTTGCGCCTGTTGATCTTGGCTATTGCCGGTTTGCTGTTGATTATTGTTATTGTCTTTGTTAGCATTTTTCTCGTTATTGGTGGTTGCATTTGTTTCAGCCTTCACATTGGAGTTTTCGGCTGTTTCTACCTTTAATTCATTTTCTTTTACCGGATTATTTTGATTGGTGTTATTTGTTTGATTCATAACGGTTTTACAGAGTTTACTTGGATAACAAAAAATTTTTGTTACACAACGTCGTAATTCAACCCCAGCATTTATTTAAATAACACGAATTGGCGGAATATCAACTCATTTGATCTATATGAATTGGATTAAAAGATCCAGACTAGTGTGCCTACTGGTATTTTTTCGAAAAGCTGGATCACATCGGCACAGGACATGTGAATGCAGCCACAGGAGGCCGGGCGGCCAAGCCCGTAATCACCGGCTAGCCCATGGATGTAAATAAACCTTTTAAAGCTGTCAACACCATCACCCTGATTAACATTGGGTTCAAGCCCCTCGATCCAGAGGATTCGGTGAGCGATCTTTGCATCATAAAAGCCCTGCCATGTATAACCGACAAAATTTCTTGCTTTAAATACTGCCCCGGGCGGGAGGCCATGTCCTATTTTTTGGGCTATTTTATGTAGTCCTGTTGGTGTTTTATAGGATCCGGCTTCATTGCCGATACCAAACCTTGATGTCGAAATAACGTATGTCTTGATAAATTCATATGCAGGCCGAAGGTATATACTTTGGTTGAGAGTGTTTCTTTTAAATAGATCCAGTGCCTGTTCTTTGATCCTGACTATACACAGGAATGATGAAGGGTGTATTCCTAAATTTCTGCACTTTATGAAAAACTCCTTAGGAACTAAATGATATAACATGATGCTAACAAATAAAACTTTATACAAGACGCTTTTTCAAGATCCGAGAGTTTCTGCCACTTTGTTCATATTTTTCCCGTCGGGCTGGCGGCAGATCGTTTGGGGTTCCTTCAATGAATCCGGCTTTTTGTTGGAAAAATGAAAAGGCTTGAGTCGATAATGCTATTAATTCTTTCAGTCCGGCTTGTCTGGCTTTTTCTTCAACGAACTGAACAAGTTTTCGACCGATACCCTGATTTTCGTGGGATGGCTTAACATAAAGACAGGCCAATTCGCCAATACCCGCCTCAGGATATTGGTGCAGAGCAACACAGGCCACAGGGTTGCGGTCTATCTCAAATAAATAATAGTCACCTATTTGTTTTTCAATGCTTGCATATGTCCTTTTGACCAGTTCTTCTGTGGCGACCGAGTTTTTAATAAGATTTAGGATGGTTCTGATGTCCTTTTTAAGTGCCCTACGAATTTGTTGGTATTCGTTTGCATAGATTAAAGTCCCGACACCTTCATTTGAAAAGACCTCGGATAATAGACCCTCGTCTATTTTGCCATTAATAATATGTACTCGTGGGATGCCGGCCTTGCATGCTGCAACTGCATGGGTAGCTTTTGAAATTACAGTCGGGTCAAATTCATCTGAATGTTTTGAAAGAAGTTCATCTAAACTGTTAGCCTGGAGCTGTCTGATAACTTGCCCATTGAATATAAGCCCGTCAGTCGTTGTTATATATATTACTTTTACGGCTTTAAGAGATTCAGCAAGGGCTATTGCCACACTATCTGAATTAACTCGGTATGTATTGCCTTCGCCATCAAAGCCTAATGGTGGGACGATTGGAATTATTTCATGGGCTAGTAGTGATTGAAAGAGCTCCACGTCTATTCTTTCAACTTTCCCGGTAAAAAGGTGATCTTTGCCGTGGATTATGCCCATAGGATGTGCAATGATCCCGTTGGTCGTAGCTGCGCGGAGATCATTTGTGGCCAGACCTTCCAGTATTTCATGGGTTAATCTGTTCGAGGCCGTCAATGCTAGCTTAAGCGTCTCGGCGTCGGTTATGCCGGAGCCATCCAGATTCGATGGGGATACACCTTGAGTTTTGGCCAGATCTGCAATTTGCGCCGATGCGCCATGAACAATTGCTACTTTTATGTTCAAAGACCGTAAAACGGCTATATCCATTAAAATATTTGGAAAGTTTTCACTTGTAACGATTGCTCCGTCGATGCTTATAACAAATACCTTCTCCCTGTATTGAGGGATATATTGCAAGATTCCACGCAAATCTGCCGGTCTCACTTTTTGATTCTCCTTTTAAATTATTTTGTTTGTTTTTTCTAAATGGTCAATAGTTCAATAACCCAATAAAAGTCTTATAAAATTACAATGAATCAGTGAGATAATTTATCCAGAGAAGTCAAGAAGCAGCAAGCAGATAAAATTTATTTTTGATGTCTGAACATGCGCCAGTATCCGAATAAACCACACAAAATAGCTGTAATAATTGCCGAGTTAGGCTCTGGAACTGGCGTGAAATTTATATCGTGCACAGCAATTCCATAAGAAGATAAGCCGGCAGCTGGAACAAATTTGAACGATACCTGATTTACAGGAATGCTGCCAAAATTGATCTGGACATTCCCGCTACCGCTGTCATTAGGCGCCGTGCCAGTACCAGTAACTACTGTGTTAAGGCCTTTGCCTTCAACAATGTTATTTTCCGAACCTATTACTGAGGTTGCAGCTACTGCCTGCCCAAGCAAATCTCTACCTTTGATCTCCTGGATCCTGTCGGTGTAAGGGAAGAATAAAAGCCAGACGCCTTTGTCAACATCAAAGAGGTTAAAAGATATATCTCTGACTCCTTGTTCATAGTGAAAATCTATAGTCACAGCAACTGATTGGCCACTTAAAAACAATGCCTGTAATTCGAGTGAATTTTCAGGTGGTTGTAAACCGCCTGTGTAAGTTTTTGAGAGCTGAGGAGATAAATACAAAGCACTGGATGATATTGAGACAGTTATGTCATTTCCCGGGTTGTTTGAATCTATGTCGTATGACTGTTGCATCGAACCAGACGGCCAACTGACAGTGTCCCAATCTAAGATCAGTGCGTGAGATTGGGTGTTTAATAGTAAAATAGTAGCACCCGAGATTAACAAACCTCGATAGAAACTTTCCCAATGTCTAAACATTGTACAAAAAATATACACAAAGTGTTATAAATGTCAAGACTTATAATTTATTATTCTGGTTTTGTTAGCAAAATCGTTACGCTTGAGGTTTTAAATCGGTTATTTAGAAATTTTTATCTGGTTGAATCTGAACATTTTTTTCGATGAAAGCTGTGAATTAAGTTGCTTGCTTTATAAGCAGCCAGCGTTAAATTGGTAAATCATGAAACTTAATTTTGCTATAATCTTGGGAGTACTCCTTTGTAGTATGGTTATTTTAGCTGAGGATTATCAACCCAAAACTCTACCATTAGGTGCTAAGGCGCCAGATTTTGATCTGCCTGGAGTTGATGGTAAGAATTATAAACTCTCAGATTTCAATGATGCCAGGATACTTATCGTGATATTTACATGCAATCATTGCCCGACAGCTCAATACTATGAAGAAAGAATAAAAAAGATCGTAGATGATTATAAAGATAAAGGCGTAGCTGTTGTAGCTATTAACCCAAATGATCCTAATTCTGTACGGCTAGATGAATTGGGATGGAGCGATTTAAGTGATTCATTTGAGGAGATGAAGATACGAGCGCGGTATCGGAATTTTAACTTTCCATATTTATATGATGGCGAAACTGAGTCTGTTTCTAAAGCCTACGGACCAGTTGCTACGCCGCATGCGTTTTTATTCGATCATGAGCGGAAGTTGCGTTATGTAGGCAGAATTGATGATTCAGAGCGACCGCAATTTGTTAAGGTTAATTATCTCAGAGACGCAATTGATGCGGTTTTGAAGAATATGGAGCCGCCCGTTACTACAACTAAGCCTGTTGGTTGCTCTGTTAAATGGGCCGGAAAGGCTGATATGGTCAAAGAGTATATGGCCAGGCTTGCAAAGGAGCCGGTGTCACTCGCGAAAGCAGATATGAGTGTTATGAATAGCCTGAGAAATACAAAAAATGGAAAATTCAGGCTTGTGACTTTCTGGGCAACCTGGTGTGCACCATGTATCGCGGAGTTTGATGAGTTTGTTAAAATCCACAGGATGTACAGGCACAGGGATTTTGAATTAATTACTGTATGTTTAAACAGACCTGACGAAGAAGCAAAAGTTTTGGAGTTTTTAAAGAAAGCTCAGGCTTCAATGACTAATTACATATTTGCTTCTGATGATAGGGAGTCATTGATGAACCAGTTTGATCCAGAATGGCCCGGGGCTGTTCCGTATACAGTATTAATTCATCCGGATGGACGGATAATTTACAGAGAAAGCGGCAGTATTGATCCTTTAGCATTGAGACGGAAAATTGTTTCTTCCATGAATGAATTAAAGCCATGGTAATGAATTTGGTCACACATGGTAGAGGATAAAACTACTCGATTAGTGTTTAATGATGGATTGGAACCTGCTGCTGGTTTAATGGGATAGAAAATAAGGCCTACAGCTTCGAATAAATTTCAAAAAAAAATAAAAAAAATATCTTGCGCAGATTTATTTTTCGGTAAATATATAATTAACAAAATTAATAAATGAAGTTTTATGAAAAATCAGTCTGCACGGTTGTATAAGAATGAAGGCTACTGTTTTTTAGGGAAGGGCCGGATTAAAAAGGCCTTTACGCTGATCGAATTGCTCGTAGTGATTGCTATAATAGCAATCCTGGCATCGATGATATTACCTGCAATTGCTAAGGCTAAAACCAAGGCTATTGCCATTAAATGTAAAAGTAATCTTCGGCAATTAGGTACGGCAATATTCATGTATGCTCAGGATAACAGGGAACAATTCCCGGATTGTTCTGGAGCAGTATGGCCATGGGATCTACCGGTTAAAGCTGCCGATGCTTTTGTTAAGTATGGTGGCAAGCGGCATGTTTTATATGATCCAGCATTTTCCAATCAAGACAATGATGAACTGTGGGCTTTTGCGACTTCAGCAACGAATGAAGTTGCTGGGGAGACAGCAACAGGATATCGAGTGATTGGTTATGCTGTAGCGTTTAAAGGCTCTGGTAGGGTCCGGGCCACAAACATTACCGAGTCAATGAATCCGGCACCGATTAAACTGGCCAATGGTATAATTATTGCCCCATCGGCCTCGGAGCGGGTTGTGGCGGCTTGCGCTACATTATCAAATGGAATGAATGAAAATGACAGATCAAAGAATACGTACGTTAATATTTACGGAGGCTGGAAAAAGCCGCACCGATCAGCGCACGTGCAGGGTGTTATGCCATTATTAGGGAATGAATTCTTTTTAGATGGGCATGTAGAGGCAGTTAAGTTCCAAAAAATGCGAATACGTACTGATGGAGATCCGGCGTTTTGGTGGTGAGCTATAATCCTGGTTGACCTTTTTCAATCTGATCTTCAATGTAAGCTAAGATAGTTAGTTAATTCGATTGAATTAGAGTGCACATTTTGTTTGAATGATAGAAATTAAGTTTAACTAAAAAATATGACAACACTAGGAATCATAATAGGAAATCGAGGTTTCTTTCCCGATCATCTTTGTGATGCTGGAAGGAAAGAAATATTAACGATCTTAGAAAAACTTGGCATCGGAGCCGTGGTTCTTCCAGTAGATGCTACCAAATTCGGTAGTGTAGAATCCATGGCAGACGCAGCTAAGTGTGCTGAGTTATTCAGAACAAATGCTGACAAGATTGATGGCATTTTAGTTACATTACCTAACTTTGGTGATGAACGTGGAGTCGCTAATGCAATTAGATGGTCCGGTCTTAATGTACCCGTATTAGTCCATGCATTCAGTGACGATTCATCTAAGATGACAATAAAGGACCGACGCGACAGTTTCTGTGGCAAGATGTCGGTTTGTAACAACCTTCGGCAATATGGCATAAAATTTACCTTGACCCGGCTTCATACGTCTAGTCCACAAGACCCTACTTTTATTCAGGATTTAAAGGATTTTGACGTGATATGTCGGGTGGTCAAAGCTGCACGAAATTTAAGAATCGGTGCTCTAGGAGCGCGTCCTGCCGCTTTTAATACTGTGAGATTTAGCGAGAAACTTTTCGAAAAATCTGGCATATCCATTGAGACTTTGGATTTGTTCGAATTGTTTGGTCGCGTTAACAAGTTATCTGATGATGCCCCGCCAGTTAAAGCAAAGCTGAAAGAGATCAACGAATATGTAAGCACCAAAGGCATAAGTGAAAATGCATTATTGAAGATGGCTAAATTTGGTGTTGCTGTTGAGGAATGGATTTCAAGTACAAGACTTGATGCAGTTGCAATTCAATGTTGGACGGCGATGGAAGAGTTTTTCGGGGTAGTGCCTTGTACAATAATGAGCATGTTAAGCAACAAGCTTGTAAGCAGCGCTTGTGAAGTAGATGTAGCTGGTGCTGTTGGCATGCATTTATTGGCTAAGGCATCTAATAAGCCCAGTGCATTAGTGGATTGGAACAACAACTATGGTGATGACCCTGACAAGGCTGTAATCTTTCACTGCAGTAATCTGCCAAAAGATCTGTTTGATTCCAGGCCGACGATGGATATCCAGGAGATAATTGCTGGATCTGTTGGTAAGGAGAACACCTGTGGAACCATAGTTGGCAGATTAAAGCCGACTCCTTTCACATTCTTACGCATTAGCACAGATGATTTGGAGGGCAAGGTTCGGGCTTATACTGGTGAGGGTCAGATAACCAAAGATCAGCTGAAAACTTTTGGCGGTTTTGGCGTGGTTAAAATTCCAAATATGCAGAAACTGCTGAAGTATATCTGCGAGTTTGGTTTTGAACATCACGTTGCGATTAATCCGTCCAGTGTGGCCTTACCTGTTAATGAGGCTCTCACTAAATATTTAGGCTGGGATGTGTATCTGCATGCTTAGGCTAAATCTTGATGGAATTAGTAACATGGGCGCACCAAATACTGGCTGCGCCCATGTTAAAGGTATTAGAGAAGAAGGCTTATCTAGATGCTGATGTTGTAGACAATAATTAAATACATGTGCCCGGCTGAGTCACATATTAAGGAAACTTCGGATTTGATGTTGGCTGCACGTCTGCATGCACCTGGTGATTTAAGAGTTGACTCTGTTCCGGTGTCGAGGCTTTTAGAGTCCACAAACGTTTTAATTAAGGTTGATGCCGTAGGAATTTGTGGAAGTGATCTGCATACGTATCGAAATGCAAGGATTGGTGATTCTGTTGTTAAAAGCCCGTTTATTTTGTGTCATGAATTTTCCGGAATAATAGAGGAAATCGGCGCACAGGCCGAAGGCGGAGCTTTTGAGTTATTGGTAAAAGGTTCACGTGTTGCTGTAGATCCGGCTATATCTTGTGGTAGATGTGAAGCTTGTATTAATGGAAATCCTAACTTATGCGCCTCGGTTAAGTTTTGTGGAGTCTATCCTGAAAACGGTTGTTTGTGCGAGAAAATAGTAATGCCGGGGAGATGTTGTTTTCAGGTGCCTGAAACCTTTGATTCCATATCTGCTGCGATGGTTGAGCCATTGGCTGTTGCTATTCATGCTGTAGATCTTGCAAAGGCTCGGGTGGGGATGTCGGCAGCAGTTATTGGATCAGGACCGATAGGTTTATTATGTTTACAGGTTTTACGTTTGGCTGGGGCTGGTCCGGTTTTTGTTGATGACTTATTCCGTTGGCGCAGAGATATTGCGGCTAAATTTGGTGGAGTTGTCTCAGATAATGAACAGGATGATTTTTCTGCATTTGTTTTAAATCACACGAAAGGAGTTGGGGTTGACCTGGTGATTGAGGCAGCCTGGGGTGGCGATGCTATCAGAAAAGCTGCAACAATAGCAAAGCCTGGTTCAAATGTAATTATTGTGGGGATTCCAGACGATGACGATTTTTCTCTAAAACATTCATTAGCGAGACGTAAAGGGCTTACCATCAAGTTTTGCCGCAGATCGAAAAATTGTTATCCGCGTGCAATTAAATTGATCAAAGAACATCAGGTCGATATCCGTAGTCTGGTGTCGCATCGGTTTAAGTTAATAGATGCTCCCTTAGCATTTAAAAAAAATGCTGGGTACGAGGATAACGTGATAAAAGTCATGATTGATATTTAATGGCAGAATTGTTTTAAATGAATGAGTAACAAAACCAGAATTAATGCAAGTTTATGAAAGCTAAATATACTATCGGTTTAGATTATGGAACTAATTCTGTTCGCGCGCTTATAGTTAATGTTTTTAATGGTAAAGAAATTGCCAATGTTGTCTGGAATTATGAACATGGTGAAAAGGGTGTGATTTTGTCTAAAGATCCAAATCTGGCAAGACAACATCCAGCCGACTATGTAAAAGGTGCTGAAGTCACGATCAAAGAAGCATTGTCGCAGGCCCGGGCAAATGTAAAAGGTTTTGATGCTAATCAGGTAATCGGGATCGGTGTCGATACTACGGGCAGTACACCTATACCTGTTGACAGGCACGGTCGGCCTCTTGCTTTTGATGCGCGGTTTCGGAATAACCCGGCTGCTATGGCATGGCTGTGGAAGGATCATACTGGTGTTGCTGAGGCTGAAGAAATAACAGAATTAGCCCGTAAACTAAGGCCGCATTACTTAAATAAGTGCGGAGGCACATATTCAAGTGAATGGTTTTTCAGTAAGATTTTGCACTGTTTACGTACTTCTCCAGATGTATTTAAAGCCGCCTATTTATGGGTGGAGTGTGCTGACTGGATACCAGCGATGCTTACTGGCACTGAGTCGCCAGAAAAATTAAAGGTTGGTGTCTGTGCTGCCGGTCACAAGGCAATGTATAATGATGATTGGGGTGGGTACCCGGATAAGGAGTTTCTCTCAAAATTAGATACCGGCCTTGGAGAACTCAGAGATCGGCTCAGGCCAAAAGCGTATACTGTGAATCAACCAGCAGGTTTTTTGACCTCTGAATGGGCCAAACGGACTGGGTTATCTGAAGGTATTCCGGTAGCAATAGGTGCTTTTGATGCACACCTCGGTGGGATAGGCGCCGGAATTAAACCGGGCACGCTTGTGAAAATTATCGGCACAAGCACATGTGATATGATGGTTGTGCCAGAAAATACTAAGCTGCCGGATATTCCGGGGTTATGTGGAATTGTTAAGGGCAGTATTTTGCCTGGCTACTACGGTCTGGAAGCAGGACAATCTGCTGTGGGTGACATTTTTAATTGGTTCGTCAGTTATATCCAACCCGGTGGACCAGAAGAAGGATCTTTTGCTGCGTTGACCAAAAAAGCCATGAAATTAAAACCCGGTGAGTCTGGTTTAATAGCCCTGGATTGGAATAACGGTAACCGGACAATATTGGTTGACCAGCGGTTAACCGGATTGATACTTGGTCAGACACTTTATACAACGCCAGCGGAGATTTATAGGGCACTTGTTGAGGCTACTGCGTTTGGTGCACTGACTATTGTGAACAGGTTTGAAGAATACGGAGTAAAAGTTGAGCAAATTATTAACTGCGGCGGAATAGCCGAGAAAGACCCGTTCGTAATTCAAGTCTATGCAGATGTAATTGGCCGGCCGATGAAGATATCCAGGTCATCTCAGACATGTGCTTTGGGCGCTGCAATAGCTGGTGCCGTAGTCGCCGGAGTATATCCCGATTGTGAAGCTGCAATCGAAAAAATGACTGGGCTCAAACCAAAGATATTTAACCCTAATAAAGAAAATCATGAGATTTATAAAAAGTTATACGCTATTTACAAAACTCTTCATGACGCTTTTGGAACTAAGAGCTGGACCGGTAGCTTGTTCAATGTCATGAAGGATTTGATAGACATACGGAATAGTATCAGAAAATAATTTTTATCAGGATAGTTTGGCCAGGCTAATGAACACTGCAGTAGAAGAACTTAAAATCAAGGTTTGTGAGGCAAATCTGAAGCTAGCGGCTTCCGGGTTGATTTTTCACACTTTTGGTAATGTCAGTGGGGCAGACCCGCAGGCTGATCTAATGGCTATTAAGCCGTCGGGAGTTCCATATGAAAAATTAAAACCTGAACATATTGTTGTTTTAGCAATATCGAGCGGGGAGGTTATCGATGGCACATTAAGACCGAGTTCGGATACACCGACGCATCTGGAGATCTACAGGGCTTTTCATGGAATAGGCGGGGTTACTCACACACATAGTTTATATGCGACTGCTTGGGCGCAGGCGTGCAAAGATATACCGGCGTTTGGGACGACTCATGCAGATTATTGCAACGGTCCGATATTATGCACTCGTGAGCTGGATGATAGAGAAATCAAAAATGATTATGAAGTTCATACCGGTAAGGTTATTGTTGAGAGATTTAAAGGACTCAATCCGCTAGACTACCCCGGCGTTTTAGTGGCCTCGCATGGTCCATTTACATGGGGCAAGGACGCTATGGATTCTGTCCATAACGCAGAAATACTTGAATACCTGGCCAGACTTGCTAGTGAGACATTGAAGATTTCGCCTGGTTTAAATCAAATTAAACAGGCATTATTGGAGAAACATTTTACCCGGAAGCATGGTCCGGGTGCTTATTACGGTCAACCCAAAAACAAATGAGCAAAAATGAATATGATAGCAGCAGTTCAAACAACGTCAGCACTGACCAGCATTGATTGGTGGGTGCTTGGTGGTTATTTTGCAATTCTATTGGCCATCACCTGGTGGTCAGTTTTAAAAGGCAAAGATACAGCGGATGATTACTTTCTGGCTGGAAGGAATCTTGGCTGGTTAATTATTGGCGCAGCTATTTTTTCGTCAAATATTGGCTCAGAGCATCTGGTTGGTTTAGCTGGGTCGGGGTGTACCGACGGTGTGGCAATGGCACATTATGAATTACATGCATGGTGTCTTCTGGTCCTGGCATGGTTGCTTATTCCGTTTTATATCCACTCCAGAGTCTTTACGATGCCGGAGTTTTTGGAAAAACGATTTTCACCTACCGCAAGATGGGTGCTTTCAATTATTTCATTAGTTGCATATGTAATTACCAAGATTGCGGTTGGTATCTTTGCCGGCGGTGTGGTATTTGGCGCACTTATGCCCGAGGTTTCATTAAATCTTGGCTTTACGACATTAAATAGCTTTTGGGTTGGATCGATTCTGGTTGTCGTATTGACTGGTGTTTACACGGTGCTTGGGGGTATGCGGGCAGTTGCTTATACTTCATTTATTCAGACAGTTGTTCTAATTATTGGGTCGGCCTTGGTCACAATATTCGGTTTGATAAAACTTGGAGGGTGGAGTGAGCTAAGGGCAATACTGCCATCGGATATGTTCAATCTATGGAAGCCGTTAATTCCTGCTGGTGTTGAGGGAACCTGGGCGCCAGTGAAAGAACAAGCCCGTATGGCTTGGTATTTTAACGGGAATTATCCGTGGTTAGGAATGCTGTTCTGTGCGCCGATCGTTGGACTATGGTATTGGTGCACAGATCAATATATTGTTCAGAGAGCGTTGGGTGCCCCAAATGAGACTGAAGCCCGGAGAGGTTCTATCTTTGCCGCTTTTTTGAAATTGTTACCTGTGTTTATATTTATTATTCCCGGCATGATCTGCATGGCATTGGCCATATCTGGAAAAGTGCCAGCATTTAAGGTATTGTTAGACGCTAATGGCCTGCCGAATAGGGAAGAGTGCCAGGCGGCATTTCCGTTGATGGTTGCTAATGTCTTACCAATTGGGGTCAGAGGTATTGTAGTGGCCGGGTTACTTGCTGCATTAATGAGTTCGCTGGCCGGCGTTTTTAGTGCGTGTTCTACTTTATTTACAATGGATCTTTACCAAAAGTTTCGGCCTCAGGCTACTCAACACCAACTGGTTTGGATTGGAAGAGTTGCTACAACGATTATGGTAATAATTAGTTTGATTTGGATTCCGGTTATTCAGGGTGCAAAGGGATTATATCATTATTTGCAGTCGGTTCAGGGATATTTAGCGCCACCAATCTTTACAGTATTCTTTCTGGGTGTTTTCATGAAACGGCTCAATAGCAAAGGGTGTTTAGCTGCTTTGGTGGCTGGATTTGTTGTTGGTGTGTTTAAACTTTTAGTAGATACACCGGTAACATTGGGGATAAAAGGTTTTGAGAATGGTTATACCCCGGGATCATTTTTCTGGATTATTAACAACATATATTTCCAGTATTTCAGTTTGCTGATATTTATAATTTCTGTAATAGCGATGGTAGTGGTCAGCTATTTGACTGAGAAGCCTGATGATGAAAAGATTCGTGGGTTGACATTTGCTACTATAACGCCTGAACAACGTGCTGCGACTCGGGCTAGTTGGAATAAGTGGGATGTTATTGCAAGCATAGTAGTTGTGGCGGTTATATTGGCTGCGTATTTATATTTCCGCGGATAAGGTTTAATTAATCATTATTCATGCCTTAGCATTTTTACCGTACGGTATTTATGATGTCAGGTCTATTAAAATAAAAATGAACATAATTAATTATCGTTGCGATATGAAGACAAGTGGCACTTTGACAAAAACAATAGAAAGTTGTTTGAGAAGATTCGTAAAAAAATCAGCAATGCTCTTAAGCATGGTTGTCTGGATAACTGCTTTTATTTATCAAACTACGCTAAATGCTGACCAGGCTAAAATTTCGGTTAATCCAAACAACCGATTACATCAAGTTAGCCCCATGCTTTGGGGAATATTCTTTGAAGATATTAATTTATCGGCTGACGGTGGTATCTACCCTGAATTGGTAAGAAATAGATCTTTTGAAGATAGCAGCGATAAACCAGATCACTGGCAAATCAAGGCTCCAAATAACGTAAAAATTAATTCAACTATCGACACGTCACGTCCGATCAATCATATAAACCGTCGTTCCTTGAAGATTGAGGTGCCACAAAAGCCTGACTCAAAGATTTACATAGAAAATCGAGGCTACTGGGGTATGGCTGTGGAGCAGGGCAAAGATTATGAATTTTCATTATATGCAAGGGCCGTGGATGATTTTAATGGAAAGCTTGGTATAGAAATTTGTGATTCAAATCAAAGTCCAATTGTAACTGGTGAGATTACAGGTATTGGTGGTGACTGGAAAAAGTTTTCATTAATATTGAAGTCAACTAAAACAGAGCCCAAGGCATTTTTGAGGCTCAGTTTTCAATCCTCAGGGGTGTTATGGCTGGACATGGTATCTCTGATGCCAAGAGACACCTGGAAAAACCATGGACTGCGTAAGGATCTTTGTGAGATGTTGGATGGGTTAAAACCTGCATTTGTCAGGTTTCCTGGTGGTTGCTGGGTGGAGGGCGATGACCTTGAGCATTCATACAGATGGAAAAACACTATTGGTAAAATAGAGCATCGAAAGCCGCTGTGGAATCTTTGGCAATATTATGCAACTCATGGGCTGGGCTTTCATGAATATTTACAAATGTGTGAGGATTTAGGTGCTGAACCATTATTCGTAATCAATTGCGGGATGTCTCATCGTGAGGTTGTGCCAATGGACCAGATGGGGCAATGGGTACAGGATGCATTGGACGCAATTGAATATGCTAATGGCCCGACGAATACGATTTGGGGCGGGTTACGAGCCTTAAATGGCCATCCAGCGCCGTTCAATCTTAAATATATTGAAATCGGCAATGAAAACGGTGGACCGGCGTACAATGAAAGATATGCATTGTTTTATGATGCTATAAAATCCAGGTACCCTGAAATTAAACTTGTAGCTAATGTTTGGGGCGGGGTACCTAATAGCAGACCTTTAGAAATTATAGATGAGCATTACTACAGCGGTCCTGAATTCTTTATAAAAGAGGCAGAGCGTTATGATAGATACGACAGAAACGGACCGAAGGTTTATGTTGGTGAGTATGCTGTTACTGAGGGGTGTGGACAAGGTAATTTGAGAGGCGCGATCGGGGAAGCGGCATTTATGATTGGTATGGAACGGAACTCAGACGTTGTAATAATGGCTTCATATGCGCCTTTATTTGCCAACGTCAATTATAAGAGATGGAACCCGGACCTTATAAATTTTGACAGTTCGCGTGTGTATGGTTTACCATCGTACTATGTGCAGCAACTTTTTAGTCAAAATCGCGGTAGTGTGGTTTTGGAATGTTCTGTGGAGTCTCCCACTTTAAGTGAAAATCCGGGGAAAGGTAAGATTGGCCTGGGCACATGGCTTACCTCAGCTGAGTTTAAAGATATTAAAGTTGTCAAAGGCGATAAAGTTCTCTTTGAATCTGATTTCTCAAGTAACCTTAATGGCTGGCAAGCTATCAGTGGAAAATGGTCTGTCAACAACGCAGCATGTTATCAGTCAGAGATTATCGAGAATGCTCAGATTCATGCAGGAGATGTCAGTTGGTCTGATTATTCAATAACATTAAAAGCTCGTAAGAT
>Ga0078972_1000977_pt1 | contig 115149 bp, 104 predicted proteins | sample YelNatPaOPGAMG01_FD_67568 | JGI IMG/M metagenome (GOLD analysis project Ga0078972, IMG submission 67568) | Hot spring thermophilic microbial communities from Obsidian Pool, Yellowstone National Park, USA - OP-RAMG-01 (SPADES assembly) (version 2) | ecosystem: Environmental > Aquatic > Thermal... | reverse complement strand
TTATTTTTGATGTTAATAAAGGAAAAATCATTGGCGAATTTAAAGGATTCGTAATTGGGACAAATTCAAATGGCAGTTTAGCCGCAATAAATCCAATGACAACGGACGGTAAATGGTTTGACCAATCCCAGGTAGAAATTCTCAATCTTCAAGAAGTTGTCTCAAAATATCAGGGTGGAAAGCATTAAAAGAAGGGATAAATTGTTTAGAAATAAGGATGTAAGAACAAGGAGGTGTTAAAGTGAGTAAGAAAGACCCTACGATTAAGAGGACCGGATTTGACGGAAAGCCGGTGGAGATTCTGGGGGAGATGTATGAGCCAGGGGAGCCCGGGATAGGGGAGCGGGTGAACTGGAGAGAGCGGCTTGGGGATAAAAACCGCCAGCTTAGATACATCAAGAACGCGCTTCGCTACTGGTATGGAGAAAGCTATGGGAGTGAAAAGCGCAAGAATCCAGCGTAATTGCTGGGGATTGAATGTGGGAACGCGCCTTTCAGGCGCGAAATAAGAAAGGAGGCTGAAAAGTGGCTTTAGATTTATTCAAGGATAATTACACGGGAAAGATATCCGAGGTTACCATTGGCACTGGCGCGAGGGCAATCAAGGTGGGTGGAGAGACCTGCTATCCGTTTTACACCTGGGAAGGATCAATGCCCAATCCGCCCAGGATCGCATACGCGGTTTATGACGCGGAGACCGACAGATGGCCCGCGCCTCTAAAAGAGGCTTATGGTGATGTTTTGAATGACCCTGCGGCTTGGGCGAAAAAGGATGTGGAGCAATTTGGAGCTGAGATTATATGTCTCAAGCTCCAGAGCACTGACCCGAATGGGAAAAACGCAAGCGCGGATAGCGTGCTTCCGACCGTGGAAAAGGTTTTAAAAGCGGTTGATGTCCCTCTTATCGTTGCCGGGGTATCCAATGCGGAGAAAGACCGGGAGGTTCTCAGGAAGGTTGCGGAAAAATTTGAGCAAAAAAATCTTGTGCTCTGGCCTGTTGAAGAGGCGACTCATAAACAGCTTGGCGCTGGAGCTATTAGCTTTGGTCATATTGTTGCCGCGTCAACGCCCATAGATGTCAATCTTGCGAAACAGCTTAACACTTTGCTGGAAAACCTGGGAGTGAAATCCGATAGGATTATTATGGACCCCACCACAGGCGCGCTTGGATACGGAATTGAATACTGCTACTCGGTGATGGAGCGTGACCGGATGGCGGCATTGGTTCAGCAGGATGACAAGATGCAGAAGCCTTTGATCAATTTTGTGGGACCTGAGGTCTGGAAGATAAAGGAAACCAATCAGACTACAGAGGAAGCCCCGAATCTTGGGGAGCAGAAATTGCGTGGAATTATCTATGAGGCTGTGACCGCAACAATGGTTCTTTTGACAGGCTCTGATATTGTGGTGATGTTGCATCCAGAGGCGATTGTTAAAGTCAAGACTTTAATCAAGGAGTTGTTGGGATAGTTGAGTGCAGACAGGAGTGTCTGCACCCCTTGAAGAAAGGAGTAAGTAATGAAGCTCATCGCGACTGATTTGAAAAAATGTGTTGGCTGTCATTCGTGCGAGATTGCCTGCGCCATCTCCAGGTCTAGATCAAAAACCCTGATGGAGGCTATTCTGGAAGAGCCAAAGCCCGCGAGCCGGGTCAGGGTCATTGCTGTTGATTCTCATCCGATTCCAATGCAGTGTCATCATTGCGAGGATGCGCCTTGCGCATCTGCGTGCCCTACAAAAGCTCTTTATCGTCCCAGCCCTGAGCATCCGGTTTTTTTCAATAAAGAACTCTGTATTGGTTGCTCGTCTTGCGTTCTGGTTTGCCCGTTTGGAGCCATCCGAAAAGCTCCGGGAGGCGTGATGGCAAAATGCAATCTTTGCTTTGATAGATTGGAGGAAGGGAAACAGCCAGCTTGCGTGGAGGCTTGTCCCAATAAGGCAAGGAAATTGGTGGTCGCTAATCAGGTGGCTGAGGATAAATTAAGAAAAATGGCTACGCTGATTACCAAACAGGAGTTTAGCAAGGAATGAGATAAAATTATAAATTTTTTGCGCAAAAGCAACTTTTACTAAGGGAAATAAACAATGGAAAAAGAGGAACTGGATAAAATTTTGAATCGTTATGCGAGGAATCCGAGCCAGATAATCGCTATCCTTCACGAAATACAGGATGCGGAGAGATACCTTCCGGAGCCAGACCTCAGATATGTGGCAAATGAGCTAAAAATTCCTGTCAGCCAGATTTTCCATATTGCAACCTTTTACAAGGCTTATAGCCTAAAGCCCAAAGGCAAGCATATCTGCAATGTCTGTATGGGAACCGCGTGTCATGTGCGCGGGGCGCCTCTGGTTCTGGAGGAGCTTGAGCGCAAACTCGGGATAAAGGCTGGAGACACTACAGAGGACAGGGAATTTTCTCTCTCTACTGTCAACTGCCTTGGCGCGTGCGCTCTGGGACCCCTGGTCACGATTGACGGAGAATACTTTGGAAATATGAATACCGCAAAAGTGGAGAAGATGCTTGAGCAGGTCAAAGCTAAAGGCAATGGAGGGGAAAAGCCTAAAGAAGAAACTGAAGAGGCTATTGCTGAAGTGTCATCTGAAAAAGCTGAAGAAAAAAAGCATACCGGTGAGAAAAAAGCAGAGCCAGCAGAAGAAAAGCCGAAGACAAAAACTCCGGTCAGAAAAAAAGCTTCTGCTCAGAAGAAAAAAAACTCTGAACCCAAACCCAGAGCGGGCAAAAAAGGAGGCAAAAAATGACCTTCTTTAAAAATCCCGCTGAGCTTAATGAATACCGGAACAAACTGCAAGCGGATTATGCTCCTCATTCTCCTTATATCGCGGTATGTGGAGGTCCGGGATGCTCGTTGATGGGAAGCCCTGATGTTTTTCAGGCATTTCAGGAAGAGATTGCTAAAAATGGGCTTACGCGGAAAGTGCGTGTGAAATTGACCGGCTGTCATGGCTTTTGTCAAAAAGGTCCCCTGGCTCTGATTTATCCTCATAAAACCCTTTATGTATCAGTCAAGACCAAAGATGTTAGGGAGATTCTGGAAAAAACTATTGAGCGGGATGAAATCATTGAGCGTCTGCTTTATCAGGACCCTGTGACCAAGGAAAAAATTGTGCAGGAGTCCGAGGTTCCATTTTATAAAAATCAAACCCAGTTGCTACTTGGGAATAACCGTCTGATTGACCCGAAGAGCATTGATGATTACATCCGGATCGGCGGATACTCCGCGCTTTGCAAGGCTCTGTTTGAAATGGAGCCTGAACAGATAATCCAGGAGATAAAAAAGGCTGACCTGCGCGGACGAGGCGGAGGGGGATTTCCAGCTGGCGTGAAATGGGAGACCTGCAGGGAGGCTCATGGAAATATCAAATATGTGATCATCAATGCTGATGAGGGTGACCCTGGAGCATTTATGGACAGGGCGCTTCTTGAAGGCAATCCGCATTCTGTTCTTGAAGGTTTGATCATCGCGGCTTATGCAATTTCCTATGGAGTCAGCCCCGCGCAGGGGTTCATTTATGTCCGGCACGAGTATCCGCTTGCGGTAAAATACTTTACCAATACGGTGGCGCAGGCGCGAGAGTGCGGGCTGTTGGGTAAAAACATTCTGGGCAAGGAGGGATTTAATTTTGATGTGCAGATAAACCAGGGCGGAGGAGCTTTTGTGTGCGGAGAGAGCTCAGCTTTAATGGCGAGCATAGAAGGAAAGCCAGGGGAGCCAAGAGCTAAATATGTCCATACGGTTCATAAAGGAATCTACAATCAGCCGAGCAATCTTAATAATGTTGAGACTTACGCAAATGTCCCTCTTATCATCAATAATGGCGCTGACTGGTACAGGTCAATGGGCACTGAAGGCTCAAAAGGGACAAAAATTTTCTCGCTGGTGGGCAAGATAAATAACACTGGCTTGGTGGAAGTGCCAATGGGGATCACTCTCAGAAAAATTGTTTATGACATTGGAGGAGGCATTCGGGGTAACAAAAAATTCAAGGCGGTTCAGACCGGAGGTCCTTCTGGGGGGGTTATTCCTGAATCCATGCTTGACCTGCCAGTTGATTATGACGAGCTATCTAAGGTCGGCTCTATGATGGGCTCGGGCGGTATGATTGTTATGGATTCTGACACCTGTATGGTGGATGTGGCAAGATACTTTTTAGACTTTCTCAAAGGAGAATCCTGCGGGAAATGCACGCCCTGTCGCGAGGGAATAAAGCAAATACTGGTTGTGCTTAACCGTATCATAGAGGGCAAGGCAAAAGAAGGAGACCTTGAGCGACTGGTGGAATTGGGAAAAGCGGTTCACGATGCGTCTCTCTGCGCTTTAGGAGGGACAGCGGCAAATCCGCTTCTTACCACCATCAAGTATTTTGAGGACGAATACAAAGCGCATATCTATGATAAAAAATGCCCAGCTGGGGTGTGCCGGGCTCTGGTAACTTATAGCATTTTGGAGGAGAACTGCACAGGTTGTATGGCGTGCTTAAAGCAGTGTCCGCAAAACGCTATTACTGGCGAAAAGAAAAAGCCTCATAAAATTGACACAGAAAAATGTATCAAATGCGGGGTATGTTATGAGACCTGCAAGTTTGACGCGGTGGTAAGGAAATAAGTTAAAGTCAGGCTTTATGCCTGACCAAGGTAGAGGTTAATTATGGAAGAAAAGGATAAAATTTTAAACATAACGATTGACGGGAAAAAAACCGCGGTGAAATATGGGACCACTATCCTGACCGCGGCAAAACGACTCGGGATTGAAATCCCAACACTCTGTTATCATCCTGCGCTGGAGCCTTATGGGGTATGTAGGGTCTGCATAGTTGAGATCAAGAGAGGCAAGCGAACTCGCGTAGTCACTTCCTGCAATTATCCTATTCAGGATGATGGTCTGGAGATTTTCACTGAATCCGAGCGGATCAAGCGGGATAGGAAAATAGTGCTGGAACTGCTTCTGGCAAGATGCTGGAGCTCGCCCGAGATAAGAGATTTTGCGGCAAAATGGGGAGTCGTGGACACTGACCTTCAAAAGACCGAGAACGAGGAATGCATACTCTGCGGATTGTGTGTTAATGTATGCAGGGACATCATCGGTCAGTCAGCAATTGGATTTGAATCCCGGGGGGTAGACAGAAAAACCGCAACGCCTTTTGGCAAACCAACAGATGCCTGTATTGCTTGTGGAGCTTGCGTTTATGTCTGTCCCACCGGTTGCATCAAAATGGAAGACCTGCCCAAGGAGCGCAGAATTGACAGATGGCAAAGCGATGTGCCTATCCTGATTTGCAAGAATTGTGGAAAAGGGTTTGGAACGGTCAAGCAATTGGAAATATTAAAAACGAAAAATCCCTTGACAAAATTGTATCTGGAAAAATGTCCGAAATGTAGGGAAAAAGAACTGGCAGAGGTAATGGTTAGAAAAGGAGGTTTTTAAAGGGAGCATCAGGTTATATGCCTGAGCCCGCAAACGCGGGAGAGCAACAATAAGAGATGTTTAGAGAAGGAGGTTTAAGATGACAGAAGAGAACAAGAGAAGCATTGACCCTGTAGTTGAGCCTTTGCTAAAAAAGGCTGAGAAGGAAGGGATAAAAACCGCATGGGACAGACTGGCTGAGCAGGAGCCACAGTGCGGGTTTGGACAGCTTGGGCTTTGCTGTCGGCATTGCTCAAACGGTCCCTGCAGGATTGACCCATTTGGAGAAGGTCCTCAGGAAGGCGTATGCGGAGCCACTGCAGATACTATCGCGGCTCGGCATTTTGCCCGGATGACCGCGGCAGGAGCCGCGGCGCATTCTGACCACGCTCGCCAAGTGGCAGTGACCTTCCTGGAAGCCGCTGAGGGAAAGGTTCCGGGCTATCAGATCAAGGATGAGATGAAGCTATTTGAGCTGGCAATGGACCTGGGGATTGATGTTGCGAATAAATCTACGCAGGAGATAGCAGTGGCAGTGGGCAAAAAGGCTCTGGAAATTTTCGGTCAGCAGGATGGAGAAATTTTCCTCATCAAGCGCGCGCCCATCAAGCGCCAGGAAATCTGGAGAAAGCTGGGCGTGGTTCCGCGCGGTGTTGACCGCGAAGTAGTGGAGATTATGCACCGGACACATATCGGAGTTGACCAGGAATATCACAATTTGATTCAGCAGGCGTCCCGCTGTGCGCTTGGCGATGGCTGGGGTGGCTCTATGATCGCAACCGAGCTTCAGGACATTATGTTTGGAACCCCTGAACCCATCCTTAGCAAGGTCAATCTCGGAGTACTTAAAGAAGACCAGGTCAATATCATTGTGCACGGGCACGAGCCTCTTCTTTCGGAAATGATAGTCGTTGCGGCGCGAGACCCTGAGATGCTTGCGCTCGCCAAAGAAAAAGGCGCCAATGGCATAAACCTTGCCGGTATATGTTGCACTGCGAATGAAGTCCTGATGAGGCACGGCATTCCGCTTGCTGGCAATTTCCTTCATCAGGAGGTCGCGCTGATTACCGGAGTGGTGGATGCAATGGTCGCGGATGTGCAATGCGTGATGCAATCTTTGGGCGAAATTTCTCAGTGCTATCACACAAAAATCATAACCACTAACTATCGCGCAAGGATGCCATTTGCGGAGCACATTCAATTTGATGAACAGGACCCGTTGAAATCCGCGAAGAAAATAGTTAAAGCCGCGATTGAGAATTTCCCGAACCGGGACCCGAGAAAAATTATGCTTCCAAAATCCGAAGACGCATCCTGCGAACTCATCGCGGGGTTTTCTCACGAGACAATCAATTACCTTCTGGGAGGGACATTCCGTGCGTCCTATAAGCCGTTAAATGACAATATAATCAATGGAAGAATTCGTGGAATCGCAGGCGTGGTCGGGTGCAACAATATCCATACCACCCAGGACATTGCGCATCTAGCGATGATCCGTGAGCTGATTAAAAACGATGTAATCGTGCTTACAACTGGTTGCTCAGCAATGGCGTGTGGAAAATACGGGCTTCTGACCCCAGAGGCAATGCAATATGCTGGAGAGGGATTGCGGTCGGTCTGCGAAGCGGTTGGAATCCCGCCTGTGCTCCATATGGGCAGTTGCGTGGATAATTCCCGAATTTTGATCGCGGCAACCGCGGTGGTAAAAGAGGGCGGACTCGGGGATGACATCTCAGACCTTCCAGCGGCAGGAGCCGCGCCCGAATGGATGAGTGAAAAAGCCATCTCCATCGGGCAGTATTTTGTCGCTTCTGGCGTATATGTCGTGTTTGGAACAAACTTCCCGACATTAGGGGCGCCCAATCTGACTAAATACCTGTTTGAAGAGATTGAAAATGACTATGGCGGGAAATGGGCGTTTGAGCCAGACCCAGTTAAAGCCGCTCATAAGATGATTGAGCATATTGATAAAAAACGCAAGGCGCTTGGTATTGATAAAGCACGGGAGCGTGTGCTCTACGATATGGCAATGAGAAGGGAGTTGGAATAGATGTACGGGCGGACCCAAGTGTCCGCCCTGATAGGGCAGGCACATGTGCCTGCCCTTATAAAAGATAAGAGAAGGAGGTAAAAAAAGTGTCAAAGTTAATAGCGGCAGCGGCAATTAGAGGCGCCCATAAAATTATTGCAAGGGCAGAGGAGAAGTTCAATCAAGCCAGGGAAAAATTTGGTGAGAACCAGGACCTGGAGTTCCCGAACACCGGATACTATCTTCCGATCATTTATGGAATGCTCGGATACCAGGTCAAGAAGATGAAGGATGTGCCTTATGTGCTGGAGGTGTGCAAGAGATTACTGCCTCCCATTCCCAAAGAGCATCATCCGCTTCCATATCTCGCGCCTGCCCTGGACGCGGGAATGGCTACGCTTTTTGCAGAAGAGGTGATGGAAGCGATACGCTATGTTGAAGAGCCGGATTTTTATGTTAAAGGCGAGGAGCCTACTGAGGATAATCTTTGGCTCGGCGCGGCTGATGATATTATTCTCAGAAAACGCGGAGTGGAATTTGTTGACGGCACTGCGCCCGGATTTGCGGCAATTGTTGGCTCTGCGCCTGATAATGAAACTGCGAAGAACATCGCAATGGAGCTTTTAGAGAAGAACCTCTATGTGTTTATGGCTTCTGAATACCAGGGCAAGCGCTTTGCGGAGCAGATCAAAGCCGCTGGCTTGCAGGTTGGCTGGCCCACTAGACTGGTGAGCTTTGGTCCGGACATAAGCGCGGCGGTCTTTGCTCTCGGATTCGCAACAAGAGCCGCAATGAGCTTTGGAGGGATTGAGCCCGGAGACTTTCGCAAAATACTTATCTACAATAAAGACCGTGTGTTCGCGTTCGTGCTTGCGCTGGGATATGTCACGGATGAATGGTATGCAAATGCCGCAGGCGCTATCAATTGGGGATTTCCGACCATCGCTGACACGCCCATCCCAGAGGTTTTGCCCACCGGCATCTGCACATATGAGCATGTTGTGAGCAATATCCCGCATAAAGACATTGTGCAGAAAGCAGTTGAGGTCAGAGGATTAAAAGTCACTGTTGCCAAGGTGCCGATTCCGGTCAGCTACGGTCCTGCTTTTGAAGGCGAGCGGGTGCGCGGAGAGGATATTTATCTTGAAGCTGGTGGAGGAAGGACACAGGCAGTTGAATTCCTACGAATGGCGGATATGAACGATGTTGAGGACGGGAAAGTGGAGGTAATCGGTCCGGAAATAAAAGACCTTCCGCCCGGTTCAAAAATCCCGCTTGCAATAATGGTCCAGATTGCCGGGAGAAAGATGCAGGAGGATTTTGAGCCGATTCTGGAGCGCCAGATTCACCATCTTCTCAATTATGCCCAGGGCGTAATGCATATTGGTCAGCGAGACATCGCATGGATTCGGATCGCGAAGCAGGCAGTTGACAAGGGTTTTAAGCTGGAGCATATCGGCAAGATTATTCACGCAAAGCTTCACCAGGATTTCGCGAATATTTTGGATAAGGTGCAGGTGAAGATTTACACTGAGGAAGAGGAAGTGAAGAGGCTCGTAGAGGAAGCCAGGAAGATTTACTGGAAGAGGGATGAGCGGCTCGCGGGACTGAAGGATGAGGAGGTTGACACATTTTATTCCTGCACATTGTGTCAGAGCTTTGCGCCAAATCATTGCTGTATTGTCACTCCTGAGCGACCTGGTTTGTGCGGCGCGTATAACTGGCTGGACTGCAAGGCGAGCTATGAGATCAACCCGACTGGTCCGAACCAGCCAGTGATTAAGGGTGAGGTGCTGGACCCTGTTTATGGTCAATGGAAAGGCGTAAATGAGTTTGTGAAAAAAGCTAGTCGGGGAGCGGTTGAGTCTTATGACGCTTATGGTATTCTCAGGGCGCCGATGACCAGTTGCGGTTGCTTTGAATGTATCACCGCGCTTCTGCCTATGGCACAGGGATTTATGACGGTGGACCGGGACTTTAAAGGGATGACGCCAGTTGGAATGAAATTCAGCACGCTTGCAGGGTCAGTTGGTGGAGGGAATGTCACGCCTGGATTTGTTGGCCATTCCAAGTTTTACATCTCCAGCAAGAAATACCTGAGCGCAGAGGGGGGAATCAAACGCATCGTCTGGTTACCAAAGCATTTGAAGGAAGAGATTGCGGAGCGATTTAAGAAGACCGCGGCTGAGTTAGGCGTGCCTGATTTATTGGACAAGATTGCGGATGAGACCGTGGCTACAACAGAGGAAGAGGTGCTTCAACATATTCAGAAGGTTAAGCATCCGGTTTTGGATATGCCTCCATTGCTATAGGAATAGAGCTTGGAGAGGGTTACGCTAGGAAATATATTAAAAAACGAGGAGGGCTAATAAAATGGCATTATCAGGATTGGATATTTACAAAAAACTTCCGAGAACCAATTGCGGGGATTGTCAGGTTCCAACTTGTATGGCGTTTGCGATGAAGGTTGCCGCGGGCCAGGCTGAGATAACTGCTTGTCCGCATGTGGACAAAAAGGTGGTGGCGGAGCTGGGAGAAGCCGCGGCGCCTCCGATCCGGACGGTTGAGATAGGTGCTGGGGATTGGGCGTTCAAGGTTGGAGGGGAACTGGTGCTTTGTCGGCACGAGAAGACCTTTATCAATCCCTGTGGGATCGGCGGAATGATCACTGACAAGATGAGCGATGCTGAGGTTGATGCGCAGATAGATGCGATCAAGAGGCTCCAATATGAGCGGATTGGTTTGATGCTTCATGCGAATCTTCTCGCGGTGAAGAGCGATGACCCTGCAAAGCTCTCAGCACTGGCGAAAAAAGTGATGGACAATTCTCCTGCTTGCATTATGCTGATGAGCGAAAATCCAGAGGCGCTTAAATCCGGGCTGGAAGCATCCAAAGCCAGAAAGCCTGTGCTTTATGCCGCGACTAAAGCCAATGCGGACAAGGTGGCGGAAATAGCCAAGTCTGGCGGGGTGCCTGTTGTGGCAAGGGGCAATGGTCTGGAGGAAGTCGCGGAGGTCACCAAGAAACTCGCAGACGCAGGGCTTAAGGATTTGCTGATTGACTCAGGTTCGCGCACGATCAAGCAGGCGTTTGCGGACAATGTTCATATCCGCAGAACAGCTATCAAAAAGAGTTTCCGTCCGCTCGGGTATCCGACCGTGGTTTTCCCCGGTGAAATGACCCAGGACCCGGCAATGGAAGCGATTTACGGAGCGATTTTTGTTGCTAAATATGGCGGACTGGTCATTCTGAACAAGCTCCGCGGAGAGGTTTTGTTCCCGCTTCTAGTGGAACGGCTCAATGTTTATACAGACCCGCAAAGACCAATGGCGCAATCTCCAGGCATTTATCCCATCAACAATCCGGACGATAATTCTCCCTTCCTTGTCACCAGCAACTTTTCGCTCACTTATTTCATTGTGTCCGGCGAGCTTGAGAGCGGAAGACAGCCGAGCTGGCTGTTAGTCGTGAACACAGAGGGCTTGAGCGTGCTTACTGCCTGGGCAGCTGGCAAATTCAGCGCAGATGTGCTTGCGCCCGCAGTGAAGAAATCCGGCATTGAAGAAAAAATCAAGCATCGGAAGATGATTATTCCGGGTGTGGTGGCAAGCATCTCCGGAGAGCTGGAGGATGAGATGAAGGGATGGGAGATCATCATTGGTCCCCGTGAAGCCGCCCACATCATCCCATTTTTAAAAGAGAGATGGAGATAACTTTGCAGTTTGACAGGATGCCTTAATCAAAATTGGAAAAAACACCTTATTAGAAGGAGGGTTCAAAATGGCGATTAGGATCATCGGGGAAAATCTGAATGTGATGAGCAAAAGCCTGGGACCGGCAATGAAGGCTAGGGAAGCCAAGCCGATCCAGGAAATGGCAAAAGCAGAGGCTGAGCAGGGAATTGATTACATTGACCTGAACATCGGTCCTGCGAGGAAAGATGGACCGGAGTTGATGAGATGGATAGTTCAAACTGTCCAGCAGGTGGTCAAGATTCCATGCAGTCTGGACACCACTAATCCAGAAGCGATCAAAGCCGGACTGGAGGTTCACCAAGGCAAAGCATTGATCAATTCCACCACGCTCCAGCCGGAGCGGATGGAAAAAGTACTTCCGCTCGCTAAGGAATTTGACACCGAGATCATTTGCGTGCTCTGGGGACCGAACGGAATGCCAAGGGACGCGGACGAGCGCGCAATGTTTGCCACAGAGATTATGATGAGGGCAAATGACCTTGGCATCCCGAATGAGCGCCTCTGGATAGACCCGATTGTTAGTCCAGTGTGTGTTGAGATTAATCAGGTTAAGGCGTGTGTGGAGTTTATGAAGGTCCTGCAGGACCTTGTTCCTGGATGCAAGAGCACTGTTGGCTTGAGCAATATCAGCAATGGTGCGCCTGACCAGCTACGCTGTTGGCTCAACCGCGTGTATCTGATTATGCTCGGAAGATATGGTCTCTATTCCGCAATTGCGGACGCATTTGACGAAGACCTTCTAGCTATTGCCAAAGGCTCTCGCCAGGATATTGTAGACCTGGTTTATAAAGTGATGGACGACCAACCGGTTGACCCTAAATCTCTTTCTGATGAGCTTCTGAAATACTACCGAACTGCCAAAGTGCTCAAAGGCGATGTGCTTTACTCCGCAAGCTGGCTGGAGGGATAGCGAAATCATTAGTTTGCCACTGAGATTTTATGTCCGATAATAGAGTCGGAATGTATGACGGGATTCAGAGGGAGCTTGTTAAGCAGGACAATTATGAGACTGCGCACAATCTTGCGCGCGAGAGGCTAAGAGAGCTGGATTTTTTAAGCCAGTGCCGGAAAGCTGGCGCGGAGGTAATTGAATCAAAAGAATCCGGGGAGCGGATTGCACGAATAAAATTTCTGAACCGCGACTATCTGGTTTATTATCCCTCCGGTGATATAAAATTTGCGGACTCAAATGATGAGCCTCCACTCTGGGACAGGATTATAATTCTTCATTATCTTGCGAATGCCACAGGCGCATCAGAAAAAAAAGAATTGATCTCCTATCAGCAGGTCCCGGACGGATGGCTATACTATTCAAATTTTGTCAAGCGAACCACCAGCATCCTTACAAAGAGCTTTGACAAAGACCCGGAGGGATTTATTCAGGCGGGTTTGGCGCTAGGCGGAAAAATTTCAGAATTAGGAAAATACGCGATAGAAATTCAAGCTCTGCCCAAGGTGAAGTATTATTTTATTATGTGGGAGGGGGATGAAGAATTTGAGTCAGAATTCAATTGCGTGTTTGACAGGTCAATAATAGATTATCTGCCAGCTGAAGACATCACGGTTCTTGCTAATATCATTGCGGTTCGGCTGATCAAGGCGGTGAAGAGATGAAGCTCGCCATCTCTGGAAAAGGCGGTGTGGGCAAGACCACGCTTGCCGCGTTTCTCGCCAGGGTTTATCAGAAGCGCGGGATGAGAGTGATTGCAGTTGACGCGGACCCGGACGCGAATCTAGCGCAGGCGCTCGGGTTTGAAAAAGAATGCAAAATTGCGCCGATTTCCGAGATGAAGGAGCTGATAGAGGAACGGACAGGCGCGAAGCCAGGGAGTATGGGCGGATTTTTTAAGCTGAATCCGAAAGTAGATGATTTGCCTGAAAAGCTCGCCGCGGTTAAGGACAATATATGTTTGATGGTGATGGGCACTGTTAAGACCGGAGGCTCTGGCTGTGTGTGCCCTGAGAGTGTGCTTTTGAAAAATTTGATCCAGCATCTTTTTCTTGAAAGAAAGGATGTGGTGATTATGGATATGGAGGCTGGACTGGAGCATCTCGGACGAGCGACCGCGTTTGCAGTGGATGTGATGCTGGTGGTGGTTGAGCCTGGTCAGAGAAGTATAGAAACCGCGAAGAATATCCAGAAGCTTGCGAGCGAAATCGGCATAAAAAAAGTTGCGGTGGTGGGCTGTAAAATCAGAAATGAGCAGGAAGCGGAGCTTATTAAAAATTCTCTTGGCGAAATCCCTTTTCTCGGTTATATCCCTTTTGACCAGAGAATTATAGAGGCAGACCTTTCCGGCAAACCTCCCTTTGAAACCGCGCCGGATTTATCCGCCCGAGTTGAAGAAATCGCGCAAAAGATAGAAAATCTGAAATAAATCCTAGCGAAGATGCGCAGAAATAAAGAATACTTTTGCCTCTATATTCTTCTGCTCCTGGTTTCAAGCGCCAAGGCGCAGGATTTTTCAGAAATGGAGAGCGACATCAGAGGTTACCTTTTCAGTTCCAAGACTAATCCTGGGTACAGATGATGCTTCTTAATGCCAATGCTCACTGATTGCGAAAATCCCCAACCGGTGTTATAAAAAAAATAATGATTCTTTCCTTAATCAAGGTTCGTCAGGAGCTTAAAGCGCCTTTGCTTTTGGACCCGGTTTTTGAGCTTAATAAAAAGCTCAAGAGATTTTCTGGAGTAATTCAGCCTGGGCAGATGGTTGCGATTGCAGTTGGAAGTCGCGGGATTCAGAAAGGTGCGGAGTTGGTTTCCGCTCTTGTTCAATGGGTTAAAACAGAGTCAGGTAAGCCTGTGATTGTTCCAGCAATGGGCTCTCACGGGGCATCAACGAGTGAGGGGCAGAAGCATGTATTGGCAGAGCTTGGGATAACTGAAAAGAAGATGGGATGTCCTGTCTGTTCTGATATTGCCGCGGTTAAAATCGGAGAATGTTCTGGTGTAAGGGTTTATACTGATCGTTTTGCATTAAAGGCAGACCATCTGATCCTAATTAACCGGATCAAGCCTCATACCAGCTTTCACGGAAGATTTGAGTCCGGCTTGTGCAAGATGCTTGCGATTGGTCTTGGTAAAAGGCAGGGCGCGCAGGAGTTGCATCAGTTTGGTCCGGGCAGGCTAGGCGAATTGATTCCGAAGGTGGCTGGATTTCTTCTGAAAAAATTACCGGTGCTTTTTGGTGTGGGCATTCTGGAGAATTATCAGGAGCGGATTGCGCATCTTGAGGTTCTTTCTGGGGATGAATTTTTAACGCGTGAGCCGAGGCTAATAAAGAGGGCGTATCAGCTTTTACCGCGTCTGCCTTTTTCTGAGCTGGATGTTTTGGTGGTTGATGAGCTTGGCAAGGACAAGAGCGGAACTGGAATGGACACCAATGTAATCGGCAGATTGGATTTGCGCACGCTCCCGGAATTAAAGGAGCCCAGGATAAAAAGGATCGTTGTTTTGAATCTTTCGCCAAAAAGCGCTGGCTCAGCATATGGCATTGGTCTGGCAGACATAACCACGAAACGAGTGGTGGAGCAGATGGATATGAACGCGATGAGAGAAAACGCATTAGCGTCAACCTTTGTGGAGCGCGCGAGGATTCCGCTCTGGTTTGACTCTGACCGGGAGGCAATAGAATGTGCGATTAAGACCGCATGGTCCGCTAATCCAAAAAATCTGCGATTGTGCTGGATAAAAAGCACTCTGGAGATTGAAGAGTTCTGGATAACACAGAATTTGTTGAAAAACTCCAGGGTAAATCTTAAAATTCTATCCAGACCGCGGATTCCAGAATTTGACCGAAGCGGAAATTTTATCAGAGATTGGCGTTAAGCTTTTTTGGAAATTAGCATGACTATTTTTTCTATTATATCCCTCAAAAAGGGGATTTGGAGTTTTTGACATATATGATAAAATGAATTAAATTATTTGACATTGTATAAAGAATGAATATGCTAATTTAATGAGCTGGTAACCGGAAGGGATAAAAGAAATGAAATATGGTCGTATTTTAATTGTTGATGATGAGCCTCAGATTTTGAAGCTTTTATCCAAGCTGTTGTCCTCACTGAACTGTGAGGTGAGCACTGCCGGGAATGGGGAGCTGGCTCTTGAGATGATTGGCAAGGAACATTTTGATCTCATCCTTCTTGACCTGCGCCTTCCGGGCTTGAGCGGAATAGAGGTTCTGAAAGAAGCCAGGTCTAAGTCCCCAGCAAGCACCATTGTTGTGATCACGGCTTATGGCTCGGTTGACAACGCGATTCAGGCAATGAAGCTGGGCGCGGATGATTTCCTTCAAAAACCATTTGATCTGGAGCAGTTGCGAATGCTTGTGCGCAGGGCGCTGGAGAGAAGCGAGGCTTTGAAAGAATCTGCGGACGAGAAGGCTCTTAAGGCACTGGGCTATGAGCTTATCGGCAATTCTCGTGCGATTCAAGAAGTGAAGAATATGATTGAGCGTGTGGCGAGAGTTCGGAGCACGGTATTAATCACTGGCGAGACCGGCACTGGCAAGGAGATGGTTGCGAGGTTGATTCATCAATTCTCTGACCGAGCTGATAACCCATTCATCGCTGTAAATTGCGCGGCTATTCCGGGGACTTTACTGGAGAGCCAGTTTTTCGGACATATTAAGGGTGCGTTCACGGATGCGATAGAAGATAAGGCTGGATTTTTTGAAGAGGCGAATAAAGGGACTATTTTTCTGGATGAAATAGGAGACCTAGATTTTAATCTTCAGGCGAAAATCCTGCGCGTTTTGCAGGAAGGGGAAATTACCCGGGTGGGGTCTGCGCGGTCAATTCCTGTTGATGTGCGTGTGATTGCCGCGACCAATCGGAATCTTCGGCAGATGGTAGAGGAAAAGCGATTTCGTCAGGATCTTTATTACCGGTTGAGCGTTTTGCCGATTTATGTCCCAGCGTTAAGGGAGCATCGGGAGGATTTACCACTTTTGATCAATCATATCTTAAATAAACTCGCTAAAACCACGGGGCATAAAATAACCGGAGTAAGCCCGGAGTATCTGGAGATTTTGAAGCAATACGATTTTCCGGGCAATGTCCGGGAGCTGGAGAACATCATTGAGCGTTCTGTTCTTCTTGCGACTGGAAACCTTCTTAGCCCGGATACCCTTCCGTCCGAGGTTATTGAATCCGCAGAAGTAGCGGAGCTTGTGAAGAAGACTGTTGAAAACGGCTTGAGTTTGAAAAAAGCCAAAGCCAGGATCACGGAGAGAATAGAGAGCAAGTTGATTGAGCGCGTGATAAAGGAATGCAACGGCAACTACAGCCTTGCGGCTAAAAAACTCGGTATCTCCAGGTCCGCTCTTTACTATAAGGTCAAGCAATACAAAATTGTGATTCCGGAATCTTGAACCATCTGCGAGTGGCAAACCCTTCTTGACAAACTCCTGTTGATTTTTATAATTAGTATTGAATTCTGGGCTCGTCTAACGGTAGGACACCGGGCTCTGGACCCGGCAGTCGAGGTTCAAATCCTTGGCCCAGAGCCATAAGTTTATAATTCGGCAATAAGCCGTTTATTTGATTTGAAATTTAGGGTCTGAGATTTGAGACGGATTTTGCGGTCCCATCGTCTAGGGGTTAGGACACCGGGCTCTCAATCCGGTAACGGGGGTTCGAATCCCCCTGGGACCACTAAAAAACATTAGGCAAAGATTTTTAGTCCTGCTACTCTTGCTCTTTTCCTTTTTCTTTTTCTGTTATCAGGGCTGGTCTCGGCTTGATCAGTATTTCTTTCATCGGTGGCTCGCCTCGGCTCTCTGTATAAACAAGCGGATGATCCTTTAAGCATATATGAATAATTCTTCGCTCCTCTGAAGTCATTGGTCCAAGATTTACAGGCGAGCCGGTCTTAGCAACATCCTCTGCCCGCTCCCTTGCGAGCCTTTCAAGGTTCTCCTGCCTCCGCTTCCGATATCCCTCACAGTCAAGCCAAATCTGTAAAGATTCTCCGCTCTGATGCTGAATTATCCGACCCAGAACCAACTCCAACGCCGTTAGAGTTTGTCCGTGTTTTCCTATTAAAATCCCGGACTTGTCTCCATAAATCTCAATCACCACCTTACCTTGTTCCTCCCAGGCTTGAACCCGGGGAGTGGAATAAAGCGGGAAAAAGCTTAAAATTTTCTGGCAAATTTGTTTCGCGTTTTCCGCTTGCGAAATTGACCCTCTTGGTTCCGGTTCTGGATTCTTCGGTTGGTCCTGATTTTCCTGGCTCATCTCTGGCTCCTTATTCGGAAACCTTATTCACATAAATCTGCTGTGCTATTCCTATAATATTACTAACTGTCCAGTAAAGAAGCAAGCCTGAGGGAAAATACACGAGCATAAAAGTTAACACCAGAGGCATAAGCATCATCATTTTCGCCTGGGTGGGGTCCATTGTGGTGGTTGGCGTGAGCTTCTGCATAAAGAACTGGCTCAAGCCCATCAGGAGCGGAAGAATCAAAAGCGGGTCTCTTGAGGACAGGTCTTGGATCCAGAGTATCCAGGGAGCGTGGCGAAGCTCAATGCTAACAAGGAGCACCCGGTAAAATGCGAAGAAGATCGGAATCTGGATCAAGATAGGCAGGCATCCTCCCATAGGATTGATCTTGTATTTCCGATACAGAGCAGTTAACTCCTCTTGCTGTTTTAGTCGGTCGTCTGGATACTTCTTCCGTATTTTTTCCATCTCAGGCTGTAGCTTCTGCAACTCCTTCATAGATTTCTGTCCCTTACGAGTTATCGGGAACATCGCCATTCTCAGGATGATGGTCAGGATCACGATTGACCAGCCGAAATTGTGCACGAGTTTGTTAGTGTAAATCAAGGCGTACATCATTGGAATCGCAATCACTCCCAGGTATTTGCCATAATCAATAGCCGCGGCAAGGGACTTTCTCACTTTTTCCAATCCCTGTTTTTCCTTGGGACCGAAATAAAGCTCCAACTGTGTTAGGCAATGACTTGAAATGTCCTGCGCTCCTGGCTGAGCCTTTATTTTCATCGCATATTCCTTGCTCGCATTCTTGTCCTCAACCATCTCCATTGTGCCATCAAAATACGCCCAGACCTTGAGAGGCGTATCGCTTCTCGCCAGGATAGCTGTAAGGAAGTAGCTGTCCGTGAACCCTGTCCAGTCCACTGATTCAACCGTCAGGGATTTTTTCTCATAAGAGACTAACTCCTGCGGATTTGTCTTTGCCTTTTCCGCACTAAGAAATTTTTTATTCAGGTCATTGGTGTTGAACCTGACCAAGCTCTTGCCAGTGTAATTCAATGCTCCGTGAAAATTGAGCCTTGCTAGACGGCTCTTTGGCTCAAACCAGTAGCTCAATTCAAGCTCTGTCCAGCTTTGTTTCGGGTCTGGCTCAAGACCAGAATACTCTATCTTTAACTCAGACCGATACTGGTCCGGATAAAAGGTGTAAATCTTCTTCAAAACCACTCCCTGAGACAAAGTCAGCCTGAATTCAACCTCCGCAGGACCATTCTCAACCGAGATATCTTTTGCCTCTACATCCCAGAGAGTGTCAGGTTGAATCTCCATTCCATTCACCACAATCCTGCTCCTGAGCGGTGGTTTGTCTTTCAATTCCGGACGAATCAATTGCACGGGCTGGGGAGTAAATTTTTCCACCCGCTTAAACGGAGGCCATTTCAGGCTTATTTCATACGGGAAATAAACTCGGTCCTTATACTTGAGCAGTTCCCAGCTAATCGGAACCCCGCCTTTATTGCTGAACACAATTTTATAAAGCGGACTTGTAACAGTAATAGTTTTTTCCTCAATCTCGGGATTCTGAGCAAGCTGAAGAGGCTGGCTCTCCTCAGGCTTCTGAGACGGAATTGTCTCAGGCTCTGTGATTTCTGGGGCTGGTTCCTGCTTTGCTGGCGATGTCTCTTGAACAACTGACTTTTGCTGTGGCAGAGGCTTCTTCTGTGCATTCCTTGCAGAAAAATACATCCAGCCAAAAAGGCATATCATCACCACCACCATAAAGATGATAAAATTACGCTCTATTTCCGGGTCTCTCTCATCCATTTTATCCTCAGACCGCAGGCGCTTTTGCCTGCACACAATATAATTTACGGCACTGGATCATATCCGCTCTTACCCAATGGATGACAGCGCAAAATCCTTTTTACAGCAAGCCATCCTCCCTGGAAAAAACCGTATTTCTCAATAGCCTCTATTGCATACTGAGAACAGGTCGGCTCAAACCTACAATTAGCTCCCAGAAGCGGTGAGAGCAACAACTGATACAGCCGGATCAATATGATTGCAATCCTGCTCATTTATTCTTCTCCTAAACGCAACCTCTCTTGCATCCGCGCTTCTTTTTCAAAACCAGCTCTCAATTCTTGCTCAACTTCCGCATAACTCATCGCCTCAGCCCCGGGATACGCGACCAGAACAATCTCCAGACCAGAATCGTTCTCTTTAGCAAAACCCTTAAACCATTCCTTTATTTGTGCACGATTCAATCTGAAGAACTCTCTCATAAGTCTCTTTGCGCGATTCCTGTCCGAGGCTTTCTTCATTTTGCTAGATACTATCACTCCCAACCGAGTTCTATCCCCGGATACACGCTGATAATTCACCAGAAAGCGCTCAGTCCGAAAACGCCTTCCCATCTCCCGCACGCGCTCATACTCTCGCCGATGTCTGATCCTGTCAGATTTCCTTATCCCAGCGGGCATTATCTCTTCTTGGGAATCTGAACCGTGAGCCGATGCCGACCCTTTTTTCGCCGACGGCTTAATGTCTTCCTTCCCCCGGCAGTCCGCATCCGCTTCCGAAAGCCATGAGTTCTTGCCTTTTTCCTATTATGGGGCCTAAATGTTAACTGAGGCATTCCTTATTCTCCTGCTATTTAAATTTTCTTTTATTCTACAAACTTTTCCCGTAAAAGCAAGCTTCTCTAAATTTTTGCGCTCAATGCGCTAGGGATTTTAGTCCCGTTCCCAAATGAGAATTTCAGGCAACCTTTTCGCAACTATTCTCATCAAACCAGAAAAAGGGCAGGGAGGACTAATAAAATGGAACTAAATACTAATCAGGAAATCCAATGGCAATCTGTTCCTCAGCTTCAGCAAAGCAGTGAGATTTATGTGGTAGATGATGACGAGATTTTTGGCAAGTTTATGCTCAAACTGCTTAAAAGCCAGGGATATGAGGTCAGATATTTCAAGACTGCGCTGGAGTTTTTGACCAGGATACGCAGTCAGTCTCCCGCTGTCATTATTCTGGATGTGTATATGAGCTGGATAAATGGCATAGACCTAGCCAAAACCATCCGGAAAAATCCCAGGCTAAAAGATATTCCAATTATGATGATTACAGGCTACCCGAACCCGGAGATCCGGGTGAGGGGATTCAAAGCCGGGGCAGACGCTTTTCTGGAAAAGCCTTTTGGGACAGGAGAATTGATGGAAACCCTGGATGCGTTGCTTGAGAAAAAAACTCAGAGGACATTTCAATAGAACAGGGGGAAAAGCGCAGGGGAGAATTTTGAAAGTGGCAGATTTGAAAATACTTTATCTCAGCCAAAGTGATTCGCCAGATTCCTCTGCCGCAGTCGTGATAGTCCGGAAGAAAAATGGCAAGCGCTCCTGGCAATATGGCTTACTCGCTCTTAAAAAAGGCGCTGAGCTTTACCTGGAGCTTTATCCAGCAGAGCCATCTAAAACACATTCATAGGTAGGCGCTAAAGCCTGGGTCAGTTCCTCGCCAGAATCCGGCTCAGCCTCATCATCAAACATTGCGAGAAAAATCCCGAGCCGTTTCATCTGCTGTAAACCTGCTCCAAAATCAATTCCCCGATTCTGAATCAAAAGCCTGACCCTGAATCCCTGCTCAATATAAACCTTTGCCAGACCAAACGCCTTGCGGATTAATTCTTCCCGTTCAATAGAGTCTGGCTTGGGTCTTTTTAAGCTGATTTTCAAAATAATGCTCAAGGAATTTTCAGCATCCTGCTCATTCTCCTTAACCAGTATTTGACCAGAGCGAGCTGACGCCTTCCATGCGATAGAATGCGGAGCATCTCCAGGAACATAATCCCTAAAGCCGAATAATTCCGAGCCCTGTCCTTTCTTGCCAGTATGAATGTTGCCTATTTGAGTCCCTGGCTGAGCAGGGTCAAATTTCATCATAGCTGGATAAGGCATAACAATAATCTGGTCAAGCAGATTCACCCGTTTAGTTTTTTCAAAAAATCCAAACGGGAACCTGGTGGAAACCAGGAGTTCCTGAAATTTTGCCCTTCCTCTTTTATCAAGACGCAAACTGGTAAACGCCTGCTCTGTCTTTCCTGCGCGAACCGTCAGGAAATATGTCCGAGCAGTTTTGCCATCTATTTTTTCTATAATTTCAAGACCTGCGAGCGGGAAAAAGCGTTTTTGGTTGGTTAGTTCATAGATTATGGAAAATTCTTCACCAGCATAAACCGATTCCGGAAGGATACGCGAGAGCTTAAAGTCATTTAGAACCATTTCAGAAAGCCAGAAACTCGCAAGAAGCAGGCTGATCATCACGGACAGAATCAGATATAGCAGATTGTTTCCGCTGTTGATTGATGCCATTCCAAAAAAGAGGATCAAGCCCAGATAAAACCAGCCTGCTAAAGTTATCCGCACCCGGCGGTTTACCAGAACGCCCGGGAATAATATCTTCTCCAGCCATATTCCTAACTTTTGCAAAACGCTGGATTTCCCTGTTTCCGCCATCTCTGTTATTATAGCTTAAGCCGGGACAGGTTTTAAGCCAGACCTTCCAGAAATGGAAAAATTTTGTTAGGGGCTTTGCATTTGTGACCGAATTTGACATTAACATCAGTATAATAAATTGAAGAAAGGAGGATTAGGATGTGGGTATCAGTTATTCCAATAGTCATTAGCGTGATTAGCCTGATTCTGCTTTTGGTCCTGGTTTTGCGGAAGGATTTGGGCGCTGGTTTAAGATCGGAGATTATCAGGCTTGATGAAAAGCTTCAGGGATTGAATTCGCTTATTGGAAAGACCGAACAGGCGATTCGTGATGAGGCGAGGTTTAATCGGCAAGAGATAGCGCAATCTCTGAAAAATTTATCCGACAGTTCCGAACAGAAACTTGAAAATATGAGACAGACAATAACGAATCATTTGCAAGCTATCCAGAGGAGTAATGAGGAAAAGCTGGAGCAGATGCGGGCAACTGTTGATGAAAAACTGCAATCCACTTTAGAGAAACGCTTAAGCGAATCTTTTAATCAAGTCAGCGAGCGATTAGAATCTGTTCACAAGGGACTGGGCGAGATGCAGAAACTTGCAAGCGAGGTTGGCAATTTGAAAAATGTATTAAGCAACATCAAGACCAGGGGCACTCTTGGAGAAATCCAGCTGGAAAAAATTCTTGAGCAAACTTTAACACCAAGCCAGTATGAAAAGAACGCAAAGATCAATGGCAAGATTGTAGAATTCGCCATCAAACTGCCTGGCAAGGATGAGGAAGAAGTGCTTTTACCTATTGACTCCAAGTTTCCAATTAGAACTTATGAAGAGCTTTTAGATGCGCAGGAAAAATCCAGCTGTGAGCTGGTTGAAGAATTGTCTAAGAGGCTTGAGAACGAGATTAAACTACAGGCACGGGACATCAGCGACAAATATATTGCGCCTCCAAAAACAACAGACTTCGCTATAATGTTCCTTCCAATTGAAGGCTTATTCGCTGAAGTGTTGCGCCGTCCCGGACTTTTTCAGTCCCTTCAATCCCAGTATAAAATTATGGTCACAGGTCCCACAACCTTTAATGCTATTCTTACCAGCTTGCAAATGGGCTTCAAGACACTTGCTATTGAAAAACAGGCAAGCGAGGTATGGAATTTACTCGCCGCAGTTAAAACCGATTTCGGGAAATTCACTGAAACGCTGGAAGGGGTCAAAAGAAATCTAACCGCCGCGTCCAATAAAATTGAAGAGGCTGAGAAGAGAACCAGGATTATAGGCAAAAAATTAAAAGATGTTCAAGCCCTGCCAGCTCAGCAGGCAGAGGGGATTCTGGGACCTGCGGAGGACATAGAAGACGAACCCAGAGAAACAGAATAATCAATTTTTGAGCTCAGTAAGCCACTCTGCTCGTGCTAAAAATAATCCCTGATTAAATCAGTTGCACCTGATTTGACACGCTAGAACTTGTATGCTATAAAAGAGCAATATCATTATATTGTATAGGAGGAGGGCTTTAGAGATGGAGCCAAGAGAGGAAAAAGAAAGGTCAAAGTCGGGTTTGGATGCTGAGCGGTTGATTTGTTTCCTTATTGAGGACAAGTCTTTGACTCGCGAGGAGGCTGAGCAGGTGATCAGCGGGGTTGAGGCTGAGCTTAAGAAGCTGAGCTTAAAGGAGTTGCCTGAGCGGACTTTGCTGGAGCTGGTTGAGAGCAAGCTAAAGGAGTATGAGCTCTCTGGCAAGTTGCGGAAGGTGGACCCGAGCCTTGTTAAGACTGAAGAGCGTCTGGAGATTTCGGAGAACGCCCTGCGCGTGCTAAAGAAGCGTTATCTGGCAAAAGATGAAGAAGGCAATGTGATTGAGACCCCGGTTCAGATGTTCCGTAGAGTGGCAAGAGCCATTGCTGAGATTGACCGGATTTATGATCCTACTGCGGACATAAGCAAGACCGAGGATGAGTTTTACAAGATGATGAGCAGATTTGAGTTTATGCCCAATTCTCCGACTTTGATGAATGCAGGAAGGCCACTGGGACAGCTCTCTGCCTGTTTTGTCCTTCCAGTTGAAGACAGTCTGGATAGTATTTTTGAGGCAGTGAAATCCACAGCGTTGATTCACAAATCCGGTGGAGGAACTGGCTTCAGCTTCTCTCGCCTGCGTCCCAAAAACGATGTGGTTCATTCCACTAAAGGTGTTGCGAGTGGACCCATTTCCTTTATGAAGGTGTTTGATGCGGCGACCGAGGAGATCAAGCAGGGAGGCACAAGAAGAGGCGCGAATATGGGCATTCTCCGGGTTGACCATCCGGACATCAAGGATTTTATCAAGGCAAAGGATGACCAGAAGGTTCTAAGGAATTTCAATATCTCGGTTGCGCTTACAGAGGAATTTATGAAGGCGGTCAAAGAGGACCGGACTTATCATTTGATCAGCCCGCGCTCCAAAAAAATCGTGGAGTCGCTTCGCGCTAGAGAGGTTTTTGATATGATTGTTGAGCAAGCATGGAAAAACGGTGAGCCGGGCATAATCTTCATTGACCGCATCAACCGCGATAATCCTACGCCATCGCTTGGAGAAATAGAGTCAACCAATCCCTGCGGTGAACAGCCCCTTTTAGCTTACGAGTCCTGTAATCTGGGTTCAATCAATCTTGCCAAAATGGTTAAAACAGCTTCAGGGGGCAATCTGGAACTTGACTGGGAAAAACTTAAACGCATAACCCATTCTGCTGTGCATTTCCTGGATAATGTCATTGACGCGAATAAATACCCCATCCCGCAGATTGAGAAAATGACCAAAGCCAATCGTAAAATCGGACTCGGGGTAATGGGATTCGCAGACCTCCTGATTCGGCTCGGAATTCCATACGACTCAGAGCAGGCGCTTTCCCTCGCAGAAAAGCTGATGCAATTTATCCAGGATGAGGGCAGGAAAGCAAGCGCAGAGCTTGCCAGCCAGCGAGGACCATTCCCGAATTATGAAGCCTCAATATATAAAAAAAATGGAACTCCTCCTTTGCGAAACGCAACCATTACCACAATCGCTCCGACTGGAACTATTTCTATAATCTCTGGCTGTTCCTCGGGAATAGAGCCTATCTTTGCCCTTGCCTATATCCGGAATGTTATGGATAAGGATGAGCTCTCTGAGGTCAATCCTTATTTTGAAAAGACCGCTAAAGAGCGTGGGTTCTATTCCAAAGAGTTGATGTTGAAGATCGCCAAGCAGGGACATTTGAAAGATATTCCCGAAGCGCCAGATGATGTTAAAAAAGTTTTCAGAACCGCGATGGAAATCACGCCCGAATGGCATATCCGGATGCAAGCCGCGTTTCAGAAGTATACAGACAACGCAGTGAGCAAGACCGTGAACTTCCCACAAAACGCGACCAAGGAAGACATTGGAAAAGTGTATATCCTTGCATATGAGCTAGGGTGCAAAGGCGTCACGGTTTATCGGTATGGCTCTCGCTCCGAGCAGGTGTTGAACATCGGTGAGGTCAACCGGGAGCAAAAGGATGGGAAAATTCAAGAGGCGGCAAAGGAGCATCGTTTGGAGCCAAGACCAAGGCCTGAGGTTATCCGGGGAATGACTCGCAAAATGCCTACTGGGTGTGGAACTGTTTATATCACTGTGAATGTGGATGAGCGAGATATGCTTTTTGAGGTTTTCACTAATATGGGCAAAGCTGGCGGATGCTCAGCCTCACAGGCAGAGGCGATTAGTAGATTGATCTCGCTTGCGCTCCGAGCCGGGATCAAGTCCGAGGAGATAGTCAAGCAGATCAAAGGTATCCGGTGTCCGATGATGACCTGGTGGAAAGGCGACAAAATTCTTTCCTGCGCAGACGCTATAGCCAAAGCCATAGAGCTATTCCCGGGATACCAGAGCGATGGCAGTAAGCCTGTTTCCCAGCCAGAGCCAGGGTCCGCGAAGATAGAAGAGGAACGGAAGGCGCAGGCTCAGCCTAATGTCCAGTTCAATTCTAGCCCGGGAATGACCATAGCTAATTGCCCGGAATGCGGTGGAACCATTGAATACAAAGAAGGATGCCTGACCTGCCCATTGTGCGGATACACCAAGTGCTTGTAATTAGCTAAAAACTGATAAATTTGCAAGGCGGAAAGCGAATGATTGCAATTCGGAGATTATGTTTTGCAATTCAAACCATATATCTCTTTAGTATGTTTTGCCATTTCTTCTGCGATTTTAAAATCATCTCCGCAACCTCCCTGATAACGCCATTGCCTCCTTTTGACCTGCAAACATAATCAACGGTTTTCTTAACCTCGGAGACAGCATCAGCAGGACACGCGGAAAAGCCTGCGCGCTTCAATACTGGAAGGTCGTGAAAATCATCCCCGATGTAGGCAACCTCATCTGCCTGACATCCGCTCTCGGATAAAAATTTATCAAACGCTGGCAGTTTGTCATAAGCGGATTGGATCACTTTTTCTATGCCCAATTCCTTTGCCCGAACCAGAACCGGAGCGCTGTTTCTACCAGACAGAATCGCCACTTCTAACCCGGCTCGCTGAAGCCACTTGATTGCGGCGCCGTCCCTGATATTAAAAGCCTTCATCTCCTGACCATCACCATTGTAAATAATGGTTCCGTCCGTTAGCACGCCATCAACATCCAGCAATAACACTCTTATCCGCTGAATCTTTTTTCTGAAATTTTTTGAACTCATTTGTCTATTTCTAGCATAGTCTGAAAATTTAAATGAGGCAAGAGACAATAGAAACTATCGGACACAAAATTCAGATATTGAACTACGGTTTAACCAGAAGCAATTGCAAATAATCCGGCTTGACTTTCAAGTCCTGAATTTTAATCCCCTGACCATTTGCAGAGCAATAGTGGGTTTCCAGATAGTATTCAATAAGACTGCTGAGCTGACCAAGCACAGTGGTTGGAACAAGATAGTCGCCTATTTGAACCCTCTCCAGGTCAATCTGAATCAAACAATTCTGATAATTTATATCAGCGTCAAAAACAAGGTTCTGATGCTTGCGCGGATTAAGCTCCCTGGTGTATTTCCCGCTGATCCGGTCTTGCATAAGCCTGAGCTCAGCCTTTGACCCTGGTCGCTTTTTAGAAAGGTAGTAATTCAATAGCCAGTTGGTTTCTTTTTCTGTTAAGCCTACTTTGATAGAAGAGTTTGTCCGGTCACTTTTGAGAAAGCTGTTTAGCGGAAGTAGTTTGATCAGCTTTGCCTGATGAGGAATATCTAATTCCGGGACATTTATCGGGATTCCCTGACCAACATATAAATGCCTCTCAACCCAGATTATTGAGAGAATTCCTCCTGCCACCAACGCAAGCAGAAAGAAAACCAGCACCGCCAGAATAAACTTTACTAATCCCTTCATACCTGATTTCCCCTCTGAAGATAATACGCTTTCAGCCAGAATTTATTTCTTCGTAGTTTTTTTCCTCTCCTGATAAAGCGGGTCAGCTTCCTGCAACTCCCTTCGCATAACCTTGCCTACCATGCTCTTTGGCAAATCCTTCCGGAATTCAACCATCCGCGGAACCTTGTAATGGGTCATATTCTCTTTTGCCCAGTTGATAAGCTCTTGTTCCGTAATTTTGTTTTGATATTCAGGTCTAAGAACAACCCAGACCTTAATCACCTCTCCGGTTTCCGGGTCTGGAATTCCAGCCGCGGCTACCTCACTCACAGCTGGATGCTGACCCACGAGTTCTTCAATCTCTTTTGGGAAAATGCTATAACCCTTGTATTTGATCAATTGTTTTTTCCGATCCCGTATAAAAATCCAGCCATCCTCATCCATATATCCGATGTCCCCGGTTCTGAGCCAGATTTTACCATCAATATCAGCAAGAACCTCAGCGGTTTCCTCTGGCTGGTTTAAATAGCCCTTCATCACCTGTGGCCCATGCACGCAGATTTCGCCCATCTCTCCAAACTTTAATTCCCTGGTTCCGTCGCTCTCCAGGATTTTCCAATCAGTGCCCGGAAATGGAAGGCCAATACTGCCGATCTTCCTTTTTCCCCAGAACGGTCCTGCGCTAACCACGGGGCTGGATTCTGTTAGACCGTAACCCTCGGTTAATCTTCCACCAGTCCTCCGCTCAAACGCCTCCTGAACAGGCCTGTGCAGAGGTCCAGCGCCAGACACGCAGAGAGAGAATTTGCCAGAGACCTTGTATTTTTCAAGGTCTGGAAATTCTGCCAGCCGTTTAAAGAGAATCTCTGCCCCTGGATAAAGAGTAGAACCATCCGGGGCAATCTCCGCAATAGTCCTAACCAACTCCTCAGTCTCAGGTGGTCTTGGAAACAGCATCATCCATGCTCCCACATTGAGCGAGATATTCATCACGCAGGTCATAGCAAAGCTATGGAACAGGGGAAGAACACCAACGGTGCATGACCCGGCTTTGATTTTGTAAAGCCAAGCCGCGCTTTGGAGAACATTGCTCACCAGATTGAAATGAGTGAGCATCGCGGCTTTAGGAACGCCAGTAGTGCCCCCAGTCATTATAAAGGTTGCAATATCTTGTTCCGGATTGATTTTTACCTCTGGAACATTTGCTGGGGTTTCCAATAGGTTCCGGTAAATAAGCGCATCTTTGGGTGCCTCTGCCACAGGTATTTTTTTCAATGCCTTTCCCAGAGTTCGCTTTAGCCAGGGCAGATGGTCAGCGATATTGGTGATGATTACAGTCTGAATTTTTGTGTTGCTGATAATAGGCTCAACCGTGGGCTTATAAAGCGCATCCAGAGAGACCAGAGCTTTAGCGCCAGTGGCATTAAGCTGATGCTGAACCTCAGCTGGCTTATATGTCGGATTAACTCCAGTGCTGGTGATTCCAAGCATCTGGCACGCGTAATAACAAATTACATACTGAAAGCTGTTGGGGAGAAGAAACGCGACCACATCTCCTTTTTTCAAGCCCAGCTTATTCAATGCTGTGGCAAGAGAAAGAACATAATCCAAGAGTTGCCGATAGGTCATAAACTCGCCCAAAAACCAGATCGCTTTATGGTCTGGATATTTTTGAACAGACTCTTTAAGCATATCTCCCAGGCTTTTTTTCGGAAAATCTATATTCTTGGGAACCTCATCTGGCCAGCCTGATTCCTTCTTAAACCATGGCCTATCTTCCGGAACATACCACGGACTGTTTTTATCAACCATACCTTTATCCTCCCTTTTAAGTCTATTTTTTTATAACGGACGCGGAAAAAATTGTCAATCTGGTGCGTGTTAAATATAACCGATAATACTTTAGTTAGCAAGGGATGAGCGCGGAATTCTTCTATTTGCATATCTGTTGATGGTTGAAGTTAAATCTACTATAATCCTGCAAGAATGGCATTAGATTCTGCGTCCATAAAAAAATTGATCCTGGAAAACGGGATTGACCTGGTCGGCATTGCCTCTGCCCGGGATTTGATTCTGTCCTACCCTGCCCGTCCTGCAACCAGACTTATGACTTCGGCTAAAAGCGTGATCGTGATGGCAGTGGCGCACAGCTTGGGAGCGGTTTATGCCCCGGGGATTCATCTCTGGACTAGGAATAAGATGCAAACCTCAAGGCTTCTGGACCAGACTGCGGAAAAAATTGGAAGGATGCTGGAAAAAGAGGGATTTCTATCTATTCCGATTTCCGCGGACAAGCCGGTGGAGATTTTCAAAAGAGACCCCAAAACTGGCAGAAAATTTTCCCAGACAAGGGTCTGCGGACATTTGTCCTTGAAGCACACCGCGGTCAGCGCAGGAATGGGAGAGATCGGATGCAATAATCTGCTTCTCACTGAGGAATTCGGTCCGCATCAGCGGCTTGGGGCGATAGTGACCGAGGCAGAGCTTGCGCCAGATACTCGTCGGGAATTAAAGCTTTGCAAAGAATGCAAGAAATGCGAGAATGCCTGTCCGGTGAACGCACTCAAAAACCGGACCTATGATGTTGACGCCTGCTTTCATTACTGGTCTTTGGGGTTTGAGCGCAGGAAGCCGAAGAATTTGAGAGAATATCCCGGATATTTTAAGATGCTTCTGGAGCACATTAAGCGACGAGATATTTTTATTGAAATGAGCCAGACTTTTATGACCGATGTTGACTATTGTATTGAATGTATGAAAGCCTGTCCTGTGGGCGAGCGCTGGAAGAAATTCCGAAAGCCAAATAACTAAAAGGAAAAATCTTCTGGATTATAAGAGAGCAATTAACAATAAGCCTTAAACGAAAAACAATGAAGCATGGATTTTATCCGCTCAATTAAGTATCAGTCTGGACTTTTCTCAAATAGATGCTTAAGTTTTAATGAGGTGATGAATGATGTTGAAAAATAATTTAACATATCAATGTTTTTTCATTGGTCGGAGGAATCATTTAAGAGAGAACTTTATAGGCGCAAGCGCTGGTTTGCTGTCTCATAATGAGAAGAAAATTTTTCAGGCAGAGATAAAACCGGGCGAACCTGCGAAGGTTTTTCTGGAGGGAGTAAGGAGAGGCTCTTCTGAGGATGTTATTGCAGAGGCGGTTTGGAACGCGAGCTTACAGGCAACAGATTTTTCCTGGCTTTCCAGAGGCGATTCGGTTTTAATCAAGCCCGCTAATAATTCTGGAGAAAAATACCCTGCCACAACTCATCCGGGCTCAGTTGCCTCAATGATTAAACTACTCAAGGAAAAGGGAGCAGGAAGGGTGATAGTTATGGATATGGCTGGAATAGAGCATGTTAAATTGAGACCGGATGGGCTTTGCGGTTCAACGAGGGAGTTGATGAAAAGGAACGGGCTCTGGGAAGCAGTGGAGAAGGCTGATGGAGAGATATATCTTCCAGAAGAAGAGGGCTGGAACGCATTTTTTGAGGATGGTCCGGTATCTGGCTCTCACTGGAAGAACGGGATTATGGTTCCGAAGAAATTAAAAGAGGTTGACCATATTGTGCTAATGCCGCGCGTGAGTCGTCATCCACTTGCAGGCGCAACTCTGGGTTTAAAAGCCGCAGTAGGATATATCAGGTTTGACTCCAGGCTGGAGTATCATCGGGACGCAAGAAGTTTTTATGAAAAGCATACAGAGATCAACACGATCCCAAGCATTCAAAACAAGCTGAGACTGATACTGAGCACAGCAACCAAGGTGCAAACAACTTTTGGACCTGACAATGGATATGTTGTTGAGCCAGAAACTGGATTGATAATTGCTTCAACAAGTATTGTTGCGCACGATATGGTCGCTCTTGCCTGGCTGATTGAAAGCCGCGAGTCCACACCTGAAAAGGAGAAGAAGGGAGCCAGAGACCCTTATGCAACTAAAAGCAGATTGGTCTCTATGCTTAATAGCGGTGTAGTGTTTCTTTTAGGAGGACTCAAAGAGACCATTAAGACACAAAGGTTACAGAAATATGATATCAGCTCGGTCTTCAACGCCCCAACTCTCTATCGCGCTTTTGAAATCTGGGGAGGAGCGCCAAAAGTGGAACTCAAGGATGAGTCTGCATCTGTGCCTGAACAATTGCGCAAAAGCCTGACAAACAGGATAATACTGGAAAATAATCTGGAGAGGTCAAAAAATGAGGAAAAATAAAAATGGATTGCTCAACCGGAGAAAATTCAGCGCCATTAGCGCTCTGGGTTTAGCCTCTGCTTTGTTTCCGTTCAAACCTGTTCGCGCGCAATTAAGAATTCCTGCCATTGGTGCAGAAGAAAAAGTCTTCCTCACTGCGCTTAAAAAAAGCGCAACTGACATCCAGATCGCGGATGCGGTGAGAGAGGTTGCTCTTGCAACAACAAATTTTTCCTGGCTCTCAAAAGGCGACACGGTCTTAATTAAGCCTGCTTGTAATTCCAATCATCCATACCCTGCGACCACTCATCCAGCAAGCATAACTGCAATGGCAAAATTACTCAAAGAAAAAGGAGCAGGCAGGGTTATCGTGATGGATATGGGAGGAGTGGCGTCTGTAAAATTATCTCCGGACAAATTACGCGGCTCAACGCGCCAGTTGATGAAAGAAAACGGCATCCTCGCAGGAGCAGAAGCAGGAGGCGCTGAGCTTTATTTCCCTGAAGAAGATGGCTGGAACGCCTTTTTTGAAGATGGTCCGGCTTCTGGCTCACACTGGAAGAATGGAATTATGCTCCCGAAAAAGCTGAAAGAGATTGACCATATTGTTTTAATGCCCAGAACTTCGCGGCACACGATTCTGGGAACAACTCTTGGACTAAAGGCGGTTGTCGGATATATGCGCTATGACTCCAGGCTGGAATATCATCGGGACGCATCAACTATTTATGAAAAAACCGCAGAGGCAAATACAGTTCCTTCTTTGAAAAATAAACTCCGACTTGTAATAACTACCGCAACCAAAGTCCTGACCACGCTGGGACCGGACCAGGGATACATCACTGAGCCTGAAACCGCTCTGGTCTTTGCTTCTACATCTATTGTAGCGCACGATATGCTCTCGCTCGCATGGTTTCTTCATAATCGCTCATTAACCCCGGAGAATGAAAAATCCTTCTACAAAGACCCATACCTGTCTTTAAGCCCAACTCTGAACCGGGGAGTGGTTCTGCTTCTGGGCGGAGTAAGAGAAGCCGCCAAAACCGAATCAATGAAAACCTATGATTTCCAAACCATCTGGGAAGAGCCCTGCCTTAACCGCGCGTTCCATATTTTCGGCGGCGTGCCTAAAGTGAGTTTGAACGATCTAAGCGGCAAAATTCCGCATCAGCTTAAGAATAACCTGGCTCAAAAAATATCCTTATGATAATAAGCCCGGTTTTCAAGTCGGGTAAAAACGCGATGGCGCACCAAAGAGAGCATACCATTCCAAAGAAAAAATTTTCAGGAGGCTGGAATGTATCCAATCCAGCCAAATTCCGGGAACTGCTGAAGCCAGCTCCGGAAAAGTCCGGTGAACCTGCCTGGGGGATTTTTTCCCATTCCCTTTTTACCCGGCATAAATGTCGGGCTTATTATCAAGGGTTAGTGTTTAGTTATTAGAGAAGAACCTTTTGACTTTATTCAAGCAAGCGATAAAATTTTGAGAAGATAAATTTTAGGAGGCAATTGATGAAAAAGGCATTTATTTTTCTGGCTCTTTTTTTCTTAGTTGGTCAGGTTTTTTCGGGAATAGCTAAAACAAAGACTTCAACTCCTCTCAAACCAATCGGGATCAAGGTTTATCATTTTGAGATTCAAGGCAGGACTGCGCCAGTTGCGGTCTGGTATCCAGCGGAAAAGCCAGGCGAGTCGGTTTTTGATTACAACCAACAGGTTCATGGCTCGGCTTATCTTGACGCGGAGCCTAAGCGAACTGGCGCGCCATACCCTCTGATTGTTTTCTCTCACGGAATGGGCGGATGCGGGTATCAGTCGGTTTTCTATGTGGAGAATCTGGTGAGAGCCGGATATGTGGTTGCGGCAATGGACCATAAGGATTCCGCAATGTGCGCTATGGAGGGCAAGCCTAGTATAACCACTGGGCAGATAGTGCTTGCCACGCTCAAAGGCGGAGGCTATTTAAGCTCCACTGTAATGCTCCTTTTCCGGGATAAAATTTCCAACTTTGACTTCAGCTATAGACCAAAAGATATTTCCGCTTTGATTGACCGGGTGCTAGAACTGAACCAAACCGACCCGGTGCTTAAAGGTTTAATAGATACAGAAAGAATCGGCGCGACCGGTCATTCGCTTGGAGGATACACTACGCTGGCGATTGCGGGCGGGGTGTATGATTGCGTTGACCCTTCAAGATGGTCTGAAGATGTTTGCAAGCAGGTGGATGATATGCTGGCTAGAAAGGATGAACTTAAGCCAGGAGAGTTCAAGCTGGAATTTGCTCAATCCGCTTGTTGTCTTCCGGATTTAAAGGGAAAGAATATCAGTTATGCAGACCCGCGTGTGGATGCGGCTCTTCCGCTCGGACCTGCGATTTTCTTTCCAGAACGAGCTTTCATCTCGGTCAAGATGCCGGTTATGATCATTACCGGGTCAGGAAATTTTGAAGTGCCATTTGCGCCTATTCAAAAGGTTTATAATGAGCTTGCTGGACCAAAATATCTTCTGGAGCTAAAAAAGGTAGACCATATGACTATCACAGATGTTGCGTATGAAATAGGAATTGCCAGAATCGTGCTTCCTGGTTTTCGGAGTCAATATAAAATGAAAAAAGAAATTTATGAGAACTTTTCGGAAAAATTTTTTGACGCCTACTTAAAAGGCGACCAATCAGCTCTTGATTACATCAAGGAATCTCATTATCCATTAGTGAATCTTCAGGCAAAGCCGTAGGGCGCAGACACATGGGTCTCCTGTACCCTTTCTTTGTTTTAGCTTTGCCTCTGACAAGTAAGGGATAAAATTAGCTTGCTCATTTCCTTCTTGAGTTGAGTCTCTTCCTTGGTCCAGATATATTCCTGATTCTGCACTGGCTTTTTTCCCTGCTTATAGTATTGATAAAGCTCCAGAAGCGCCTCCTGAATTTTTCTTAGATCATTTCCAGGAACAATCAAAGCCCCTCCAGCGTTCCTTAAAATCTCCGCAGTCTCGCCTTCTGGTATCATTGCTAGAATCCATACTCCAGCGCGTATATACTCAAACACTTTTCCAGGTATAACCATTGACTCTTTAATTTCACTCCCGAGAAAAAGCAGGAGCGCATCCGCAGAAAGCATCCATCTTGTGATTTGGTTATGAGGCATATATTGCTTGAGGCAAACCGAGTTCTCCAAGCCATAATCCGAGACCATTTTTAGATGCTCTGGATTAAATGCTCCAATCATTGTGACCTTGAGCTCATCCTTGAGTTCCGGTCTTTCAGAAAGAAGATTTTTCAACGCCTGAAAAAAATAAATTGGAGTCTGGGTCCCATAAAAAGCGCCAAGATAAACCAGATTAAATCCGGAAAGATTCATTGCTTGAACCTCTGTAAAATTCTTCTCATTAAAGCCATTATGCAGGAGACGAAATTTATTCTTGAATTGAGGATAAGCCTTTTGCGCGCTGTCCAAGCCATAAGCCAGCGTAATCGCATCCGCATTTTTTACCGCGATTTCCTCCATTGTCCGGTTGAGCCAGCGATGAAAATTGGTCGGATATGGATAATAAGGATGTCTTGCCCAGGCGTCCCGAAAATCTGCGAGCCAGGGTAGATGGAAAATTTTTTTGAGCAAAATTCCCACTAGCTGAACGCTATGAGGAGAAGACGAGGTGATAATGACAACAGGCTTTTCTCGCCGAATGATGCGCCAGCCGCGGAACAGCGCAAAGGGCACCCAGCCGATCATTTCATCCGGAACCAATGCCCAATTTCTCAAAGATGAAAAAATTTTCCAAAGCGCTCCCGGAGAATTAGAACTTTTAGCGCTGGAACCTTTTTTATATAAAGAACTTGAAAGGGATGACTTGAATAAATTATTTAACAGGTAAAACACCCTTTTAGGGTCAAGAGATGATGTGCGTTCAATCCTTGCTATGTCTTTGATTTCCTCTATCAGGCTTTGGTCCTCTCCGCGGATATATGTGGATTTAACTGTGAGCACAACTGGCTCAAAGCCAGCTTCAAAAAGCGCGCGCGTCCATCTCACCAGCCGTGGACTGCCACCTCCTCCTGCTGGAGGATAAACATACGAGATAAGCAGAGCTTTGGGCTTTTGTGTCATTTGGAACGGAATATATCTGGAATCCGCGAAATGGTCAAGCCAGGTGATTTGACATTTGATTTTATGCTTCTATGCTAATGGCAATACATAGAGAGGAAGGTAAAAACAATGAAAAGGATACTTATATTGATTATGTGCTTGGTTCTCAGTATGTCTTTTGCCTGCAAGCGGGGTCAAAAGGCTCAAGAGGAAACCAAACAAGAGGTAGCTCAGGCGGAGAATTCTTCTGCGCAGGATGTTGGCTCTGCAGATACCGCTCAGGTTCCGCCTGCGGAGCGAGAGGGAAGGACATTGACTCCTGATGAATTTTTCAAATTTGAGTTTGAGCGGTTAAAGCTGAATCGTGAATATCAGAAGCGTTTCATCAAGCTGTTGGACCGCACCAAGAGCTTGAGCCCGGAGTTTGAAGCCGAGAAGAATGCGCTGATCCAGGAGTTCACTGGCGAAATGGGAAAGCTCAATAAAAAATATGATATTATTTATGCGGATTTAAAAACAACCTATGATAATCCTTCCGCTCGTCAGGCTTTTCAAGACTATCAGAAAAATCACCCAGAGGTAAAAAAACAGATGGAGGACCTGTATGCGGAATTGCAGAAGCTGACTGATAAGATCAATTCGGAGTGGGAAAGGCTGAATCCAGCACAAGGCGGAACAGGCAATCTAGGCGGTCAGAAGAATTAACTTAAAGAAAAAATGATTAAATCTGCCTGCAGGGTAAGGGGACTTGACAATAGAAATTTTTAGATTATATTTTTTAGCTTAAAAGGAAGGAGGTGGAAAAAGGGATGTCTAAATGGATTAGTGCATTGATGGTATTGGTGATGACGCTAGTTCTGGCGACTGGCTTTTCCTGCAAAAAGAAGCAGGAAGAGGTGCAGCCCACAGAAGAGACTGCACCTGTAGAGCCGACTCCGGCTCCTGCTCCAGTTCAACCGGCTCCTAGCGCAACTGTAGCGCCTGCGCCGGGCGCAACCGTTGCCCCTGGCGCGACAGTTCAGCCAGCACCTGCGCCAGCTCCATCTGGAACTGTTCCTAGATAATCGCTAAGAGCAACTGGCGGTTTTATCCGGGAAATGGAAGCGTCAGAGATTTTCTGATAATCTCTGGCGGGAATTGTTGTTATTGTCTCTAAAATCCAGAAATAAGAGAAGCGGTGAGTTTCTGCAAAGGAACTCACCGCATTTTTTTGCTTCAAGTATACTGGATTGATAAAAAAACCTATCTATGCAGGATACATTAGTCGTTTTTTTCGGATAGAGATTCTAATCAAGAGTAATATAAATTCTGAACCCAAATTCGTCTTTTTGGTTTTGTGGAAAGACCGGAAGGATGTGGGCTTGTTGAATGAGATTTTTGTCTGTATGATGCCAGCGCTTTTCATAAGGATAGTCATCGTGGTTTTTTGAAACAGAATAGCCAATGATCATTCCTGTGCCAGCGCCCATTACCACATCTGAGAGCCAATGCTTGTCTGACTCCATTCTGGATAAAGCGGTCAGAGTGGCAAGGGCATAAGCAGGAATTCCCCAGGCGTGCCCATAGCGCTCGTCAATGACAGCGGCAAAGCAAAAGGAATCGCTGGTGTGTCCAGATGGGAAAGAATCGTTTCCAGAATTGTCAGGGCGTTCTCTTCCTATGACCTGCTTCATCGCGGTAGTGACTAATCCGTTCAGAATTTCCGCCTCTATTAACACCTCGCCAGTGCTTGCAAGCTTCTGGTCTTTTGTAATTGCTCCTAAGCCCCAGAAGGAAAGCGCCAGACCTGCCTGAGTGTATCCCTCTCCATAGAAGTTTCCAACCTCTTTCCAATCACCAATCAGGTCGTGTTCCAGCCAGTAGTCCCGGACATCTTCATCCTGACTAAAAGCTATCCCAGCAGTAAAGCTCGCAAGCGCCCAGTATTGAAATGTGTCCTCTGAAAAAACCGCCTTGGTTCCCTCCCAGAGATGCGGTAGAAGCACATCCACAAAGTATTCCTTGACCTGCGGATGAATCTCCGTTTCAATTGTCTCCTTGCTTTCCGCAGGAAAATTTTCCTCCTGAGAAAAAGCTGAATTCGGGAACCATATAACGAATAAAATCAAGAGCGGAATTTTTTTCATCATAGTTTTTGTGGATTTTTATTCCTCACGGGAGCTGATCTGTGTTTTGACCTCCTTGCCCGTGCTCTTATCCAGAGCCGATACCGTGAGTATGCCCTCGGTGTCCACTGAGAAGGTCACCTCCACCTTGACCTCTCCCTTGGGCTTAGGAGGCAAGCCAGTAAGTGCTATCTTGCTGAGCAGTTCATTGTCCTTTGCCCAGGCGCTGTCGCCCTGCATCACCTTAAGTTGCACAGAAGTCTGATTATCTTTATGCGTGGTGAAGACCATTTTCTTCTTCACTGGTTGAGTGGTGTTTTTAGGAATAATCTCCTTGAACCTTCCATCTGGCAGTCCCAGTCCGATGGAGAGAGGAACAACATCCAGAAGCAATACACCGGTTTCTCCCCGCGTGATTATATCCGCCATAATAGCGGCTCCTATTGCAACTGCCTCATCCGGATGCACTCCTTTGGAGGGGCTTTTGCCGAACAACGCCTTGAGCTTCTCCCATACCATAGGCATCCGGGTCTGACCACCTACAAGCACGATGTCGTCAATTTTATCCGGACTTAGCTTTGCTATCTCCAGAGCGGAGCGGCAGATGTCAAGGGTTTTATCCACCAGCTTTTCAGTGAGAAGCTCCAGCTCTTCACGCTTCAGCTTATATTCCAGATTGAGCGGACCTGAAGGACCAGAACAGATAAAAGGCAATTTTATCTCAGCCTCTTTTCTTATACTCAACTCCTTTTTAGCTTCCTCAGCCGCAATCCTTAGCCTCTGCAGAGCAATCCGGTTATCAGCTAGAGAGATTTTGGTCTCTCGTTCAAACTTTTCCGAAAGATACTCCACGATCCGATTGTCAAAATCTATTCCGCCAAGAAAAGTGTCCCCTACCGTGCTCAATACCTGATAAACCTTTCCCTCTACATGCATCACTGTCACATCAAAGGTTCCCCCGCCCAGATCGTAAATCACCAGATTCTTGCTCTGCTCCTTTTTGTAGCCATAAGCGAGGGTCGCCGCAGTGGGCTCATTAATTATCCTCACTACTTCCAAGCCAGCAATTTTGCCAGCTTTACGAACCGCACTTCGTTGCCGGTCATTGAAATGCGCTGGAACAGTGATCACAGCTTTTATGTCCTGCTCCTTGAGGTATTCCTCCGCAACCTTACGGATATAGCGAAGAATCAATGCAGATATTTCCGGCACCGCAAAGGGTCTCTGGTTTCCGAGCACCTCCACCTCGCCGAATTTCCCCTCGGTGATCTCATAGTAAAAACTTTGCTTGACCTTCTGCACAACCCAGTCTTTATACTGCCTGCCGAGCAATCTTTTGGAACCCTGAATGGTGTTTTCAGGGTTTGTCAGGCTCTGTCGCACCGCATCATATCCGACCAGGAGTTTGTCATCCGGCGTGAACGCAACCACGCTTGGGATGGTGAGATAGCCCTGAGAGGAGGGAATAACCTTTGGATGCCCATGCTCCACGATGGAAGCGCAGGAGTTGGTGGTTCCTAGGTCAATGCCGATGATTTTCATTGATCCTGGTCCGGCTCCACCGGATATTCCACAGCAAGAAATTTCGCCAGAGCAGATTGTTGAGCCTCGCTGAGATTGATGAATTTTACACCCATTCCCGGCACCAGTCTTTTATCTCTTTTATCATGCGCCTCAGATTCAGTCACTACCCGGACAACCTCGCTTTGAAGCGCAATCTCCTCGCCGGTGTCCGGATGGATGAGAGTAAGAGCGATTTCAGTCCCCACAGGCTTTGGATCATTGGTCGGGATGAAAATCCCTCCCTGGCTTAAGTCCTTCGCGTAATTCTCAATAAGCGTGGTCAGGTCAGGAAACCGCACTTTCATTCGGATCACGGCTCGGGGGTGTCTTCTGCGCTCCATAATAGTCCACGGCTGTTCTTGAGCGCGTTTATGAATATATCTCTCCAGCTGTTTTTGCACCGTCTCCTCAAAGTCTATCAGGTGCACCCCCATTCCCGGGTTCCATCCTTTTTCCTCAGCAAACTCCGGAGTGATGATGTGAACCACCTCGCCAACAGCACTCAGAGGATTTTCCTCGTCTGGCAAAAATAGCTTAATCTCTATTACGCTTTGGGGAGGAAGAGGCTCCTTGGTTTTAATGAACAGACCTCCTTTGGACAGGTTGGATGTGTATTCCTGATAAAACTGGTCATAAGACCGAAAATGGACTTCAATCTCTGCCTGAACTCTTAATAGCTCTCTTTTTCCCATTATTAATATTAGTCTAACATTTTTATTATATTTTGACAAAAAGGAAAAAGACTCAGCCCTATTTTGGCTGATAATTCCCTCGGACACCAGATTCGCCAATAGGGAAAAGGAGAGAAAAAACTGTTCCCTCCCCGGGTTTGCTCTTAACTTTGATTTTGCCCCGATGCCTCTCTACAATTGATTGCACGATATTTAATCCCAGTCCCGTGCCTTTTTCGCGTGGCTTGGTCGTAAAAAACGGCTCAAAAATTCGGCTCAGATGCTCTGGAGAAATCCCCACTCCATTGTCCTCTACACGAATCTCCAGCATCTGTCCCCGCACCCGCGCTTTGATTCTGATCCTGCCTCCATTTTTTTCCGCGCAGGCATAGGAAGCGTTAGTAAGGAGGTTGATCAGCGCCTGCTCAATCTGATCCTTGACCGCAATTAAGCATGGGAGATTCTCCGGGACCAGATTTTCAATCTCCACGCCTCCTCTTCGCAACTCATATCCGCTAAAAGAGAGCACTTCATCCACCAGCTTTTTCAAGTCAATCTCCTGAGGAGCCTCTGTGCTGGGCCTGGCATAGTTCATCAAATTTTTTGCCAGCCGTTGAATGCGCTCGCTGGCGCGGATAGCTATTTCCAAGCGCCGAGCCGCATCCTTTTCTCCAAGTTCCTCTAGCCTGCGCTTGACCATTTCAGAAGAAGTTATGATCGCCTGAAGCGGATTGTTCAACTCGTGAGCCACCCCTGCGGCCATCTGTCCCAGCCCTGCCAGGCGCTCCGATTGAAGAAGTTTGGCTTCCAATTCCCGAAGGGGAGTCAGGTCCTGTCCAATGGTGATTATTCCCTGCAAATTCCTAGATGAATCCAGAATCGGGTCTGTGCTCGCAAGCGCTTCCACTATCTCCCCTTTTTCAGTTCTAAATTTTATCCTTGTGTTTATAACGCGCTCCCCAGTTAAGACCCTTTGGAAGAGCAATTTGAACGGATACGGCTTTCCATCCGCGTCTTCAATCCCCACCAGATATTTCTCCACAAACTCCTGCATTCCCATTCCAAGCAGTTTTTCCCTGTTTATTCCAAGCCTGTCCGCTCCAGCGCGATTTAATAGAATTATTTTCCCCTGCTGGTCATACATAATTATAAACACGCTAGCGTTTTCAATCAGAATCTCCTGAAGATGGCTGAACAAGGTTGCATCCCTGATGCGGAGCAGATTGGGAATGATGATCGCCAGATACCTGCTAAATAGCTGAAGCAAAAATTTTTCCTCTTCCAAAAACGGCTCCCGATGATGAGACTCCACGCCCATCAATCCGAGAAGGCTTTTTCCTACAAGGATGGGCACGAGCAAAACGCTCTGACTGTTTTGAAGAAAGCCGATGGAAGAAACTCCCGGGTCAAACGCCAGAGGTCTAGCAGATTCTATAAGTTTTTCCTCTAAACCCGGCTTAAGCTCAAAACGCGTGTTGACCAATCCAGGTTCCATATTACTCACGCCCTTGATCAGTAGGTCCTTTCCTCTTTCCTCTCCCCGCCAGGCAAGCCATAAATGCGCACGCGGGAAAATTTCCTGAAACAGGCTCAAAAATTGACTGAAAATTCGGGACTCGTCCTGCTTGAGGTCTATCTTCTGGCTCTGCTCAATAATCTTTTCAAGAAATAGATTCCGTTGAAGCAAAGCCTGGCGCTGTTTCTCCAGCTTCATATAGAGCCGAAAGTGAGAAAGCGCTATAGCTATTTGGTCAATAATCTGCGCCACAGGCTCAATCTTTTCTGGTTTCAAATACCCGAATTCGTGATGTGCGAGAAAGAGCCTGCCAACAGGCTCTTCTTGAAACTTAAGAGGAATTGATAAAAAACCTTTGAGACCACGCTTGAGCAAATCCTGTTTTAACTCTTTGAAATCCCCAGGCGCTTCTTCACCAAAATCATACTTGGAAAAATCATCTATGCAAATAACCTCTGGGATATTCATCCAGTTCAATACTGTTTCAAGTTTTTCATATAATTTTATCTCCTGGATTTTTCTGAATCTGGTGCCCGGCTCAAAGGTAAGGAAATATAATCCGCGCTCAGTGGGCTCAAGAGGAGTGATCCCTGCAAGGTCAAATTCAAGCAGTGTCCTTAATTGCATCAGCATAAAAGACAAGGCTTCCTCCCAATCTGTGGCGCGGATAAGAATCTCAGTATTATTCTGGATTGCCTGAAGGAATTTGTTTTTTTCCTCAAGCGCCTTTTCCAACATATGCTTCTCAGAGAGGTCAACCAGGAAGGACAAGAATCCAATGACCTCTCCGCTCTCATCCCGCATAACCCTGTTAAAATAATAAAGAAGGAAAGCTTTTCCCTGTTTATCACGCGCCCACGCTTTCCCTTCTAGCTGACCTTCCTTCCTTAATTTCCGTAATAAGCGTAAAAAATAGTTAAGGTCAAAATCCTCCAGCACATCGGCAGGGAATTTGCCCTTAAGCTCTTCTGCTCTATACCCTAACATCTTTTCCGCTTCGCGGGTTAAATAGGTTATTTTCCCGTCCGGATCAAACAATACAATCGGCACCGGCAAATTTTGAAAAAGCTCCTCCCGGAACGCGGACAAAACCCTGAGCTTGCTCTCCATCTCCCTGCGCTCGCTTACATCCGCGATCTTCAGGATAAGCTCGCTGTCCTCGCCTCTCTCTATCTCCACCCATACCTTCTTATTGTTGCCATTGGCAGAGTGGAGAATCAGGTCGCCCCGAGCAATGGCCTTGTTCTTCGCATCCTCAATAAGCACCATACAATTAGTGTAATTCACTCCCTCAAAATACCTGCTCAGGCTTCTTCCCTCTGGGTTCTCCTCAAAAATCTCCCGCGATCTTCCAAACGCAGACAAAATCAACAACTCCTGGTCCAAAATCAGAACCGCCTCATCAATCATATCCAGAGCATGCAACAGGTTGCGCTCCCTTTGACCAGCCCGCTCCAGGTCCAGAATCTTCTGCTTGCCAGCATACTCTACGGTCTCAAATTCGCTTAAATCTCCCAGCTTCTTGATGCTGTCCGCCATTCGTTGAGCCTGGTCTGAAATCGCCTTAATGGCGTTATGGCACGCGGTCATAAGATTATCCGGAAAGTTTGCGCTTTCTTGAATTCGGCTTGCAAAGTTCTTGAGAATCTCGGTATAGCCCATAATAGATGTTAGTGGCTGATTCAACTCGTGAGCCACTGCGCCAGCAAGAGCCATTATTGCCTCCCGGCGTTTGCTCTCAAAAAGCCTCTCCTGCGCCTGACGCAAGCGCTTTTCAATTTCAATCCGCTCCCGTAAGTCCTGATATAAGCCAACAGTGGCAAGCTCCTTGCCACCAGCATCATAAATTATCTCCGCAGTCATATTTACCGGGATTTCCTCACCTTGCTTATTCAAAATAACATTATGAGTGGTTTCCAGCCTGCCTACCCCTCCATAAAAAGGGCTTCTCAACTTTTTCATTATGGCTCGCGCCGCTCCCGGAGCATACAAATCCACGATATTTTTTTTGCCCACAACCTCTTCTGCCTTAAACCCGGTTAATTCCTCTGCCGCACGATTGAAAATAATTATATTGCCATCCATATCCGCGGCAATGATTGCCTGCATTGAGCTCTGGATCATATTCTCCAGAAAATCTTTGGTCCTCTGAAGCTCCAGACTTAATTTTCTCTCTTCAGTAATGTCGTGAACCGAAATTAAAAATTCCCTCTCCTTACCAGGTAATGGTTCGGTGTGAACAGTGACATATTTTCTCTCGGATTTCTTCGTTTTGAGAAGGAAACAGGTAGTTCCAGAATGACGCTTTTTCTTGAGCCACTCGCTCATTTTTTCCGGGCGCGGAATTTCAAATGAGAATAGCGAGTCCAGCGTCTTGCCAATTAGCCGGGAACGGTTATACCCGGTCAAGCGTAAAAAATTTCCATTAATGCCTGTTATCTGTCCCTTATCGTTTGCCAGGAGCAATCCGTCAGAGGCGTATTCAAACAGCTTCTCCAGCCGGTGCGAAGTTTTTGTTTTGCCCCGCTGAATTATCTTCTTCTTTTGCTTTTTGACCATTCCTTGATTACCTCTTGCTCAAGCACGGTTAAGGGTATCTGCTCCTTTTCTGAAATTAGACGCATATCTTCAAACTCCGGATGAACACGAATACTGCCATCTGGTAACTCAATACTCTTCAAACGCACCTCTCCGTATTCGGTTTTGATGGGGACGCTCTCTCTCATCAGGCATACTCTCTGCACAGGGAAAAACCGCAAGCCAGTTGTAGTGGAGTGCATCAAAGCTGTCTGGATAACTTTCCAGAGATTTGTTTCAAGACAGAGCGCGCGCAGAATAACCCCGGGCCTGCTCTTCTTAAATTGAACTGGAATCAGCGCTACTTCAAGAGCGCCTTCCTGTAATAATTTTTTCATCAATGGCTCATAATACTCCGGATTCATATCATCAATTGAAGCTTCCACTTGAATCAACTCCTCGGCTCCAGCCAGAGCATAGCCGTAAATGACCCTGAGTAAATTAGCGCGCTTCTTTAACTTGCGCTCTCCCAGACCATATCCGGTTTTTTCTATCTTCATCTCGGGTAAGGCTCCAAATCCATCTGCCAGCACCTTTGCCAGAACCGCGCCTGTGGGCGTGGTCAATTCACCATCCTCATCACTTCCTCCCTTTACTGGCGCTAACTTTAGCAGTTCCACGGTCGCTGGAGCTGGCGCTGGAAGTAAGCCATGCTCGCAGATAATTTCCCCTCCTCCAAGATTAAGCCTGCTGAAATAAATTTTTGAGATACCAAGCTCGTAAAATCCCCAAACCGCTCCGACAATATCTACTATGGTGTCCACAGCCCCGAGTTCGTGAAAATGGACATCATTAATTGAAACCGAATGTATCTTCGCTTCTGCTTTAGCAAGCTCTTGAAAAGCCTCCAGACTTTTTTCTTTGACCGGTTCTGGCAGGGAGGCACGGCGTATGATGCGAGTGATTTCCTTTAGATGCCTTTCTTTATGCTGATGAGGAGAGATTATTCTGACAAGCACTCCGGAAATTCCTTGTCTCTTCTCTTTATGGACATCTATCTTGACATTGCCCAGACCAAGAATTTTAACCAGACGCTCCAAAGTCGCAGGCGCAAAGCCCAGGTCTATCAAAGCCCCGAGAACCATATTTCCCGCGATTCCGCTTGTGCAGTCAACCCATGCGATTTTTTTATTTAAAGTCATTGAAGCCTCAAAGTCTATTAATCAGGCTTGCAAAACAGGCGGCGCCAAAGCCGTTGTCTATATTGACCACTGCCAGACCATTAGCACAGGTGTTAAGCATCCCGAGAAGGGCGCTCAAGCCTTTAAATGATGCGCCATAACCGATGCTGGTTGGAACTCCGATCACAGGCTTGTCAGAAAGACCAGCAACCACACTCGGAAGCGCTCCTTCCATCCCCGCAACTACAATCGTCACGCGCGCCTTTGCAAGCCGGTCCTGATACGAAAGCAACCGATGCAATCCAGCAACTCCAGCATCATAAATACACTCCACTTTATTTCCCAGAAACTCGGCTGTCTCACGCGCCTCCTCAGCAACCCCTAGGTCACTCGTGCCTGCGGAAATAATCAGGATTGTGCCCTTCCCCTTAAGCTCTATGCGCTGAGAAATAATTTTGTAAGTCCTTGCCCGGGAATTATAGCTCCCCGCGTTTATCTTTTTCTTTAACGCTCTTGCTTTTTCAGGAGAAAGTCGCGTGATCAGGATGTTAGTTTTTTCTTTTCTCATCTTGCGCACTATCTGGATCAGCTCCGCAAGCTCCTTTCCCTCTCCGAAAATTACTTCTGGTATCCCCTGTCGGAGCTGGCGATGAAAATCCAATTTGGCGAAATTCAAGTCAGAAAAGGGCAGATGCGCTATTTTTTTCAGCGCTGATTCAGGAGTTATTTCTCCTGCTTGCACCTTGATTAAAAGTTCTCTCAGCTTATCTCTGTCCATTAAATTATTTTAGTCTCCCCATTGGATTTGTGCACAACTAATTCTCCGGTTTCAGAATTAAACTCAATAGTTCTTCCAATCTCCCCACCCACATCCTCAGCAACTATTGGTATCTTCTGGCTCAATAGGGCTTTTCTCGCGGCTTGTATATTTCTCCTGCCGATATTCGCTCCCGGTCCCTGGAGATAGGGATTAAATTTGCGAGGAAACATATTTGCTCCTCCTGCCAGCTTGGCAATAAGATGTTTCTGATTTGCGCCTGCCTTGACTAACTCTCCAAGCATTGTAGCGACCGCGCTAGAAGCGTATTTGGCAGAAGCATCAGAGGAGTTATTTGAAGACGGAAGTAAAATATGCGCCATTGCGCCTATTTTCTTTTTAGGATCCCAGATGACAACAGCCACGCAGGAGCCCAGTCCATAGGATTTTATCAATTCGGATTTTTGCGCCAGATAGTATTCGCTTATCTTTATCCGAACAGCTTTCTTCATCTGCTCATACCCCCAAGCCTATTGCCTTGAGCATCTGCAAGACCGAGTCAGGGTCCGGAAGTAGATAAAACTTCCCACGCAACTCCTTGTTTTCCAGAACAAAAAACTCAGCCTCTATCAAAACAATATGGTCCGAATTTTTCCCCATCTGAATCAGGATTGGGTCTATGATCGCTGACGCAAGGTCAAACGCAAACCAGGGAACAGATTGGACTAAACGCATTCCCAAGACCTGCTCCATCACGCTTAAATAGCTTCCTGCTAGGATATTTCCCAACTCCTTGAGCAAAGAAGTCTGATACTCGTCAAAAATCAATTCGCAAGACTCAGCCCCTGTAATGACACGCCTGAGCATTATTACGCTCTCGCGCGGAAATAAAAACAGGATATTCCCTGTTATGGGACCCTGAAAGCGCAGATATATACCGACCACTATTTCATCCTCTTTTCCTATCAATTCCGGCACCTTACTGATTTTGGATTTAGTGACCAGAGGAACATCAAAGTAAATGGTTTTGTTGACCAGTTTTGCAAGCGCAGTGGTGGCATGACCCATACCGATATTGCACAATTCCTTGAGGGCATCCACCTGCGCCTTATCCAGATTCATCTTTTCCAAGGACATCTCATCCTCCTTTAAAACAGCCCCACCAGCTCCAGCACAAACACTATTCTCCCATCTCCCAGCATAGTCACTCCGCTCAAGCCAGGAATCCTCTCCAGAGGCTTGCCCAAAGGACGGATAAAAGCGTCTTCCTGCCCAACCAGAGCATCCACCACCAGCGCCATCTTCTTCTTCCTACCCTCCACGACCAAAGCATTTAGCGGGAAAATATGCTCCTCGGGCACCTTCAGGTCAAGCAATTTATGGAAATAGACCAGCGGGATCAACTCCTGTTTCTCAAGATAATACTCCTGATTCTGGCTCTTGCGGAGCTGATACGGAAGAATCTCAATAGTGCGCAGAATTCTACTCAATGGAAACGCAAAAATCTCCTCAGCCAGCTTGATCAACAGCACCTTGGTAATTGCTACGGTTCTGGGCAGTTGTAGAGAGATTGTTGTTCCCCTGCCAGGCTCTGAATTCAGAATTACGGTTCCTCCAACCCCCTCCACCATATTCTTTACCACTTCCATCCCAACTCCGCGTCCTGAGACCATTCCGACTTTATCCGCAGTGGATAGACCAGATATAAAAACCAGGTTCAGGCATTGCTCCATTGTCATCTCTTCTGCTTGAGCTGGCGAGATCAGCCCCATCTCCAGGGCTTTTTTCTTGACCTTTTGCGGGTCTATTCCCCTGCCGTCATCAGATATGGTCAGATCAACTATATCGCGCTCCCGGCTGGCTATAATCCTGATTTTTCCTGCTACATTCTTGCCACGCGCTTTGCGCTCTTCCGGACTCTCTATCCCATGATAAACCGCATTACGAATAATATGCACGAGCGGGTCCATCAGCTTTTCAATCAAGGTCCGATCCAGTTCTATTTCCTTGCCCTTGATCTCCAGCTCTATTTCTTTACCATATTCCTTTGCCAGGTCCCGAACCAGACGCGGAAGTCTTTGCACAGCAATCTCAATCGGCACCAGCCTCGCACTCATCACCTGATCGTGGAATTCCCTGCTCAACCTCTCAATCTTGTCCAAACTCTGACGCAGTCCCGGAACCGGGCTTCGCCGGCTCAACTCATCCAGCTCGCCTTTGATCAAAATCAATTCTCCGAGAGTGTTAATTAGATCATCCAAAATCTGTGTCCGTATCCGGACTGTCTGCCCCACAGGTGAGCCCATAGATGCTGGCTCCGACTCTCTCGGCTCTTGCTTTGTCTCTGGCGCTTTTATCACGCTTGCCACTGCCGCGCTCTCAGAAGTTTCCTTAACCTCAAATTTCGTGAGCTCGCTCACGCCTTTTAATACTTCTCTGATTTCATCCTCGGAGCGTTCGGTCTGGATAAGGATAGAGAGTGGATATCCTTGGCTCGTTGCTTGAATTTTTCCTGACTTGATCTCTTCCAGGCTCGGACTGGCACTAAAAATTTTTCCCAGTTCCTGAATCCGCTTAAACAGGATCAAGGCTCTTACAGAGGGCGAGTCAGCCTCAGGTGAAATCAACACTTGAATTTCAATTCCTTTTGGATGCGCGCTTATCGGCAAAGGGGCTTTGGGTTCCGCAGGCTCAGGTGATTTTTCAATCGGCTTTTTTTTTATCAATTCTAGGATTTTCTTCTGGATTTCCTGCCAACCAGATTCTATATCCCGGTCCTTCTCTATTTGCTTAAGCATCTCCTCAATCCGGTCCGCGGCTTGAAATAAAATATCAGTGGTCTCTTTATCCAAAGTTCTCTGCTTCTGCCGCACCTGATCCAGAAGGTCCTCCATAGAATGCGCCAGGTCCCGGATCGGCTCATATCCCATAGATGCGGCCATTCCCTTGATTGAGTGAGCGTTGCGGAAGATGGCGGAAATGGTCTCGTCATCCTGCTCCCCCTTTTCCATCTTTAAGAGGCAGTCGTTCATAGATTGCAGATGCTCCTGGGTCTCGCTCAAAAACAGCGCTTTATATTTGGAAAGGTCTATCATTACTTTGCGGCAATCACCTTTTTAACCACTTCCAGCACCTTCTCCGGCTTAAAGGGCTTCACGATATAGTCCTTTGCCCCAGCTTCTATGGCTTCCATCACAAGCGACTCCTGTCCCAGCGCGGAGCACATCACGATTCTGGCGTTTGGGTCAATCTTGACGATTTCTCTGACCGCCTCAATCCCGCTTTTCAACGGCATCACGATGTCCATAGTGGTGATATCCGGCTTGAGCTGTTTATACTTCTCAATTGCCTCCACGCCATTTGCGGCTTCTCCAATCACATGGAACTCCTGGCTAGCAAACACTTCCTTAATCATATTCCTCATAAACAAAGCATCATCCGCAATTAAAACCCGAATCGGCATCTTTTATCCTCCTTAGCCAAAATAACTTTCAATCTCCTGAAGAAGCTTCTCCAGGTTGATGATATTAAAAAGCCTTCCGCCCAGATTAACCACTCCGGAGATATAAGGCTTGTTTCCCTCTGACTCCGGCTTCTGTGCCAGCCTTTGCGCGGGGATGGTCTCAATCCTCTGAACCCTCTCCACCAGGAACCCGATATGAAACTCCGCTCCGCATTCCGCGGGGTCAAGAATGATGACCCTGGTTTCCTGGTCAATGACCTTGGCTTTCATCCCAAAGAACTGCGCCAGGTCTATCACCGCAATGACTTTTCCGCGGTGGTTGAGCGCTCCGCGCAGAAAAAAAGGCGCTCTGGGCACAAAAAACAATTTCTGCGGCTCTATCACCTGGTTGATGTATCTGATCTCAAATCCGAACAGCTCTTTTTCCAGGTCAAAGCTAATCATCCGGAGATGCTTCTCCGGAGACACTGCCAAGTCTGGTTTAACTTCCGCCATTTTCTTTATTCAAAAGTATAATCTATATCCTCATCCACTTTGGCTTTTGACTTCGCCAGCTTTTTTTCCTCAACCAGCTTCTCGTCTTTCTTCACCAACTCCAGCTCCGGCTTGTTCAAAGGCTCCAGGCTAACCACCCTCTCCTTGTCCAGCCGAAATCTGCTTACCAACTGTTTGAGCCTGTCAGCTGTCTGACTTAATTCCTGCGCAGACCTACTCATTTCCTCCATTGAAGCAGTCTGGTCCTGGGTAGCACTGCTCACCTGCTCTATGCTCGTGGCATTATCGTGCGCCACCTTGGCGATCTCATCAATGCTCCTTGCTAAGTCCTTGGCACGCTCCGCCTGAACCTGAACAGTATCCGAGATGGTCCTGACTTTATCCGCGGCTGTGGAAATCATCTGAACGATCTCCTCCAGAGAAACGCTGATCGTGCTCAGGTCGTCCCTTCCGCCAGTGATGTCCTGCGCAGTCTCCTTCATCGTGCCCACCACCCGCTCGCTCTCTCTCTCAATCTCTCCAACTAAGTCCGTGATCTGCTCCGCCGCTGTGCTGGTGCTCTCCGCCAACTTCCGCACCTCGTCCGCTACCACGGCAAATCCCTTGCCGTATTCCCCTGCTCTCGCCGCCTCTATCGTGGCATTGAGCGCGAGGAGATTGGTCTGCCGCGCGATATTGGTGATCATCTCCACAATCTTTCCTATCTGGGTGGTCTTTTCCCCGAACCGAACCACCATCTCCTGAGAGTTCGCCATTTTCTCAAAAACCTTGTGCATCTTCTCCATCGCCTTGTTCGCCAGCTCCCCGCTTTGCTGAGCCTTGTGCGACGCCTCGCTCACACTCGTGGCAGTAATCATAGCGTTGGAGCTCGTGAGTTCAACTGACCCTGCCATATCCCGGACGGTCTTGGAGATATTTTCCACCAACGACGCCTGAAGCTCAACTCCTTTGCTGATTTCGGCGATGGTGGACGCGACCTCATCTGAGCTGGCGTTCATCTGCTGGGCGGTTGCGGAAAGGTTCTGGGCGCTCTGGCTCATATTGATCGCAGTGGACTGGGTCTGCGCGGATAATTCGCGCAGGTTTTCCAGCATCAGGTTGACGGAATTGATCAGGTCATCTATTTCATCCGGATACCTTTTCCGAGTTCGGACTTTAACCTCCTCGGTAAGGTCCCCAGCGCCGATCCGTTGCGCAGACCTTGTTAGTAATGTCAAATCCCGGAACAGCTTGAACGCATAGAAATAGCCAACCAATGCGGTGCCAAGCAGGATAAGACTTACCGTGAGCAGAAGAGAGACCCACTGATGATCGTGAAAAACTTCGCTGAAAATAGTATTGAAAAGGATGTAGACCACTATGGTGATCAAGGCGATGAGTAAATAGCCTAGAAAAATTTTTAAGCCCAATCTCACCTTCATAATTTCCCTCCCGCCTTCTTGAGCGTAATTGATAATACCGGGTTTTGATAAATCCTCTCCGAGACTGAAATATGCTCAAATCCAGACCGATAAGGCTCCAGCAGAAATTCGGTTTTGCCCAGAACCAGATAGCCGCCCTGCCCAAGCGCCCGGTCAAAATTCTTGAGTAATCTCAACTGCTCCCCCTTGTCCAGATGGTCTGAAAGGGAATCCAGATGAAGAGAGCGTATCCGGGCGCAAATTCTCCGTCTGGCATAGCCAGACTGATAGCTCTCAATAGAGAGCTGATGCTTCTTATGAAGGAGACAGCCCAGTTGTGACAACTCCTTCTCTTTGATCTCAATCCCACGCGCGCGGAACTGAGTCCCGATTTTTTCTTGCTTATACATTTATTTTTATTTAATTATCCTGATTTGCCGCCTAAAGTCAATTAAAGGGAACGCCTAGGATTGGATTGTCAGTTCCCGGGTCTTTTTGGGATGGATGGTCGGTCTCGTCGGCTGAAGCCTTTATGCCCCTGGTTTTGAAGGCAGGCTATTGACTGATGCGTATTCGCTATTCGCTATTTCCTGAATTTTATCTACAATCCTTGGGGCAATTTTGGCGAGTTTCGTAACAATCTTTCTCACATAATCCATTTCCGCAGATACAAAGCCCACAATCCCATGGGCAATTATATTCTTCATTACAATAGTATGAGCAAAGCCCGTTGCCGCAATTGTTCATGCAGTCACAATCATCCGCGCAATCGAACAAAGCATGATTACAATATCCATCTCCGCAGATAGTTTCAAAATACCAGCAGAGCTTATAGCTGACCGTGTTTCCTGAAACCAGATGAACTTCAACCCAAACATCGTTAGATAAAGTAAGGGCGACCTCAATCAGTTCATTATTTCCAGAAACATCATTACAGCTTTGAACAAAAGGCCCGATGCCTGTGCAGAGATTGACCTCGCCCGAAGAATCCTGGGAATAAATTGACGCTTCTCCATATGTGGTCATTGCCGCGCTGTAGAATGAATAATAGTCATCATCATTTGCCACTCCAGTAGTGCAACCTGTAACCGGAGATAAGCCGATAGCATTGGCAAGAAAACAGGCAGAAGCTTCATCATTATTCGGCTCACAATCATCCTCCATCGGACAATCGGTGAGGCAATTGGTCTGGTTCTCGTAATAGGTGTTGCAGATACCGTCCCCGCAACTGCCTGGGCAATCCTGATCGCAACTGGAGGCAGTTTCAAAGTATTCATTGCAAATTCCATCCCCGCAAGTTCCGGGACAGTCCTGCGGACAAGAGTCTAGACTCTCTTTGCCTTCGCATTTGCCGTCATCGCAGGGACAAGCCTTGTCCGCGCCATCGCAATTCTGGTCAAGATCATCATCGCAGACTTCCTTTTGCGGCAGGACCTGACCCCTGCACACTGACCACTGATTTTTGACACAGGTCTGCTTCCCAGCCTGGCATAAACCCACGCCCTTAGTGCCTTTTGGTCCGGTATAGCAAGCTCGCGTTTGTCCGTTTATCGGGCAGAATTTCTTTTGATTACAGGTCGGCTGAGAGACCAGCAGGCTTGCCGCCAGCCCCAGAATGACCGCAAAAACTTTTTGTCTCATTCCGCCGCCTCCTGTCTAAGCGCCCAAAACCCAAAACCCTCTTCTTTATCTCACTTTCAAGATTAGGATATTTTCCTCCCAAGTCAAGCAAAAAATGCTCCCAATCCCGGCAAAGCAATTAAATGTTAAGTGATGATCTGGCCCCAAACAAATTGTCATCCGGCCTAATTTTTGATATCAAGGGATATTATGTGGATAGGGAGGTGCGTATTGGTGAAAGCATTTTAGGGCAAGTTCCGAGATACGAGATTCTGGAATACGGCAAAGGACCATATAAAAGAGATTCGCTGGAAATCATCTTTACCGATTCTAATGTGACTTCGGGCGTTTCCTATACTTATACCATTTATGCATATGATTTTAAGAATAATTTATCCGATCCGGTTGAGGTTACTATTACAGCCCAATAAGGGAACTCAGTTGAGCTTGCAATTTGGAGAAGAAAATGCTAAAATTAAACAAGCGGTGAAAAGGACCGATTGAGGTCCTAGAAAGGAGGATTCCATTATGAGAACCAGAATTTTATTTATCATTTTGATTCTTGCTTCTGGTCTGCTCTTATCCCAAAAAAACTGCAATGAAGACCGGGTCTGCTATCGGAATGGTCAAACGCGATCCTGCTATAGCGGACCCAAAGGGACCAAGGGAGAGGGAATTTGCAAAGCAGGTAAACAAACCTGCGTTGATTATAAATGGTCAAAATGCCAAGGCGAGGTTTTGCCCGAAAAAGAAATCTGCGATGATAACATTGATCAGGACTGCAATGGTTCAGACCGTCCCTGCACCTGCGGAGATGACCAATGCGAGGGGAATGAGACCGTCAGTAATTGCCCGGAGGATTGCGATGGAGCTTGCGGGGATACGGTCTGCAATATTTTTGCGGGAGAAGATTTAGCCACTTGCCCGCAGGACTGCCCCGGAACTTGCGGAGATAGTGTTTGCAATAGTTATTATGAGACCCCGGCAAATTGCGGTCAGGACTGTCCGGGAACCTGCGGGGATGAGGTTTGCAACTCATTTTCCGGAGAAGATGTAAATTCTTGTCCGCAGGATTGTTCAGGAACTTGTGGAGATTCGGTCTGCAATTCTTTTGCCGGTGAAGATGTCAATAATTGCCCTCGAGATTGTCCAGGAGCCTGCAATGACGGTATTTGCAATTCCTTCTTTGAAGACCCGTCCACCTGCGGACAGGATTGTCCGGGAACCTGCGGAGATGAGGTCTGTAATTCTTTTGCAGGCGAAAATTTAGCCAACTGCCCGCAGGACTGCCCCGGAACTTGCGGAGATAGTGTTTGCAATAGTTATTATGAGACCCCGGCAAATTGCGGTCAGGACTGTCCGGGAACCTGCGGAGACGGCGTTTGCAATCATTGGTTTGAAAATCCGGGAAATTGTGCAGTTGAATGTTTTGATGACGCTTATAGGTGGGGATTTTCTCTGGATGATTATAGTGGCGAATTTAAACATTGCCTTAGCCGGATATATGGTCCAGGTTTTGCCGGATATCCCAATTTATTCCTTCTTAGATATTGCGACACGCTATATGGATATGTGGATGTGGAAATAATATCCGGAGACGCTGGTAGCCAATTGGAACTCTGCGCAACTTCTTATAGCTGTTGCCCTGGGAAGGTTCGGAGTGAGTATTGCAAACCGGTTGATGATTATTCACGTCTTTTTCTATTTTGCGAAGTTGGAGAAGATCTCTATATAAATGTGTCTCTGAATTCAGGAAATAATGTGGTTTATGATATGTGCTGGCAATTTGGGGGTTGCGGGGACTTATGGTGTGAAGGAACCGAACCGGAAAACTGTCCTCAAGATTGCTGTTATTGCGGAGATTTTTATTGTGTAAGCGCTCCGCCTTGCGGGGAGGATTCCCGCACCTGCCCCCATGATTGCCATTAAAAATTTATCTGGAATGTGATGCGGATCAATTTTAGAGATCAGATTCCGGTCCTGGTTTTGCCATTGATTGGGCAAACTTTGGCATCATCGCATTTTTTCTGAGACAAAAGCAATCCCGAAGCCAAAGCCAGACTTACCAGCAGAATTTTCGGTCTCATCCTTCACCCTCCTGTTTGGAAGCCAAAAACCCAAAACCCTCTTCTTTATCTCACTTTCAAGATTAGGATATTTTCCTCCCAAGTCAAGCAAAAAATGCTCCGAATCTCGGCAAAGAAATTAAATGTTAAGTGATGATCTGGCCCCAAACCCCGTTAAGCATATATTTTCCCTTAATTATCCCGATTTGCCGCCCAAAGTCAATTAAAGGGAACGCCTAGGATTGGATTGTCAGTTCTTGGGTCTTTTGGGGATAGCTGGTCGGGACTGTGGGATGAATCTCTTATGGCTCGTGCTTTGAATATTCTGGCAACTGGCTCTGCAATTGTTTTGCTTCTTCAGCGCGGGCAGGGAACATCCGGATGATGGTATTATAGGTTTTATACGCGAGTTCATATTGTTTGAGATTTGTATATATTTTCGCCATCAGGAATAAAGCTTCATCCAGGTCTGGCATATCCGGGAAATTATTCAAGCCGAATTCCAGCGTGTTTTTTGCCTGTTCATATTGTCCAAGCTGATAAAAACAAAAAGCCCTTCTGTGATAAGCCATTCCTTTGCGCGGGTCTGTGTCGCTTAAGTTCTGGAGCAGGATGTAATACCACTGGAGAGCCTGTTTCCAGTCTTTGAGAGCTTCTGCGTCAGAGGCTTTTTGCATCAGCTGGACAGGGTCTGATGTATATGCGAGCTTTCGCTTAATTTTACTGGAATCATATTTTTTTGCAATTGTTTTTTTCTCCCGGGAGAAATGATGGATAGCCCCGAAATAAATGGCAATAGCTGTCCCAGCGCAGATGATGAAAACCAGAACTATTTTTATGATTTGTTTGCGATTCATTTTCTACATCTTTCCCTTTTTAAGCCCCTGCAATACCTTCATAAACCTTTCCTCTGTAATCATATCTGCAATATTCCTGCCATATTCAAGATATGCGATTCTTCCAGAAGGGTCTATGATAAAACAGGCTGGCTTTTGAAGCTCGTTTCCTTCTGGCATTCCGTGGATGTGCCCCTTAAAGGTTGCCCGGACTGAAGCAGACATAACCTGGGGAGCAAAAAACGCGCTCAATCTACCCAGTTCCACTCCATACAGGCTATAAATTTTTCTTTCCAGGTCGCCTATCATTGGGAACTGAATCTGCCTCTTGTCAGCGTATTCTTTAACGCGATTCATTGAGCTTTGCACCACCACAAAAAGCGAAACGCCCTGCTCTTTGTATTTGTGCTCTGATTTTTTCAGCTCATCTATTTTTTCCATACAGATCGGACAAGCCAGGGTTCTCAGGAAAAAAAGTCCAAGCCATTTGCCTTTGAAATCATCTGGAAAATTGCTCTTTTTGCCCCTCTGGTCCTCAAACTCAAATTTCGGAGCCATATCTCCAATTTTTAACATTTTTCCATTCTCCTTAATTTTATTGTGCAATTTTTTCGCATTTATAACGCTTGATTAACTAAATTTTACAGAATAATACCTTAATTAAAAGTAAAGATGCAATCCCTTGCTTTCAACCAGAGCTTTTGCCAATCTTTCCAGAATCTCTTGCTCTTCTTTACATTCTATTCCCATGTTCACATCTGGCTTAACAGGCTTTCCATGAAAGTCAGAGCCAGCTGTGATAATCAGTCCAAGTTCTCTTGCCAGCGCGAGCCATTTTTGCGCAAGCAAAGGAGAATGATAGCTGGTGTAAATTTCTATACCCTGTAATCCAATTTTGCTAAGCTCCCGCACATAGTCCAGAGGAGTGTCTGACGGATGCGCCAGCACGCAAACAGCTCTAAGGTTTCGCGCCTTTTTTATAACGCTTTTGCATTCCATTTCCTCAAACGGCACAAACGCTGGCTTGCCAGATTTGAGCCAGTCCAGATAAAAATTCAGATACGGAGAATTAGACCTTGGACCATCTATATAATTTCTTACCCTAGGGTCATTCCTTCCTTCTGGACTTGAACTCAATGCCCGGACATAATCTCCACCAGTGGGCATCTTGCCTTTGGTGATCTTGATTAACTCCTCATATTCTATTCTGAAGCCAAGTTTCTGGAGCTTTTCTACTCGCTTTTTAGTCTGTTCCATCTTGGCTTTAGATATAAATTCCATCCAGGATTGAGATTCTGGATGCTGAAAATCTATGCCGTATGCTAGAAGATGTAAATCCATATCCTTATACACAGTGTCAAACTCCACTGCCGGGAAAAAATTTAACCTAGATTTCTGTGCCAGGTCAAAAGCGCTCGCAAGAGAGCCAATGGAGTTATGGTCTGCAATACCAAACGCCCGGAGCTTAAGCTCCTTAACAAGCTCAATCACCTCAGCAGGACTATGAGAGCCGTCCGAGGCAGTTGTATGAATATGAAGGTCAATCATTTATGAACACGAATTGGGGCCGCTCTGAGTCAAGAGCACGGACAGAGTAAACTCTCTGCCCATTTTTTTCATATGAGCATCTTTTTCATTTAAGGAATTTATCTTGGTCTGTTCTTCCTTTCCAGGTATTCACAGCGTCATCCATTCCGAGCAGTATCCCGACTTTGTCCAGTGTATTGGTTGTTGAAATCGCTTTCAAAAATGGGATAGTTCTGACCAGAAACGGCTCCCGCACATAAGGCTTTTCCTTCAAACAGCCTTTATAAATTTTTCTCGCCATACCCTCGGTTGTGAGCCAAGGCGTGAACCTGGGAGGCTTTACCCCTTCAAACATACCGGTCTTGACAAAGCTAGGACAGACAATTGTGAATTTTACTCCGGAAATTTTTTGCTTCTTAAGCTCAGCCCTTAGCGCATCTGTGAAGCCCACTACCGCATGCTTGGTTGCGCAATAAACCGCAAGACCGCCCACACCAATCAAACCCGCGGCAGATGCCATCATAATAATATGTCCCTCATTGCGCTTAATCATCGCTGGCAAAAACGCCCTGGTGCACCATAGAATGCCGTTGATGTTGACCTCAAGACATTTAAGATGCTTTTCGTCAGGAACATCCAAAAAATGTCCCGCATACACGACCCCAGCGTTATTGTCCAGAATGTCAATCTCTCCGACTTCCTTCCGAACCCTCTCCGCAGTCTCATAAACCATCTCCCGCTTGGTCACATCGCAAATATATGTCTTAACCTCCGCTCCTAGCGCCTTGATCTCCCCTGCCGCCTTATCTAGGTCGTCCTGCCTCAGGTCCCATAGAACCAAGCGCGCGCCGTCTTTAGCAAACAGCTTGGCAACCTCTCTGCCCATCCCAAGAGCGCCTCCTGTGATTAGAACCAACTTCCCTTTTACATTCTTCATTTAACTCCCCCTATAAAATTATTTTTCCTCATTATGTTGGATTTTACCGCCTTTTGTCAAGTGCGCAGAAATACGGAATTCGGAATTGCGAATTAGGAATTCGCAGAACCCCAAATTCTCTTTTCCCGCTTGACTATACGGACTTTTGTGCTAATAAATGATAACAAGTGGCGGCGTAGCTCAGTTGGTTAGAGCATGCGGCTCATATCCGCAGTGTCGGGGGTTCAAAGCCCTTCGCCGCCACCATTTTTTTCAGTGGACACATAAGGGATAAAAATTTGGTCAGGGGCAATGACGCTTGAGGAGGTGTGAGAATGGATACTTTAGAGTGTATTCGGGCGCGAAGGAGTGTAAGAAAGTATAAAACTGATCCGGTTCCAAAGGATGCTTTGAAGAAGGTTCTGGAGGCTCTGCAATGGTCTCCGAGCTGGGCGAATACGCAATGCTGGGAGATTATTGTGGTGGACGATGCTGAGACTAAGGGCAAACTGCAGGCGTGCCTGCCGTCTGGAAATCCTGCGTATAAGGCTGTTGTTGATGCGCCTTATGTGATTGCGATATGTGGAAGGAAAGGGAAGAGCGGATTTAAGAAGGGAGAGCCAATGACGGTTTATGGGGACTGGATTGCGTTTGATCTTGGAATTGCCAGTGAAAATTTATGTCTCGCGGCGCGCGCCCTTGGATTGGGAACCGTGCATATTGGTCTTCTTGACCATAAGAAAGCCAAAGAGGTTCTGGGGCTTCCGGAGGATGTGGATGTTTATGAGTTGATCCCGCTCGGGTTTCCTGAAGAATTTCCAGCAGGACCGGGCAGGAAAGCCTTAAATGAATTTGTTCACTGGAACCGATTTGGGGAGAAAAGAGATATTTAAAAGCCCTGAAACTTTTTACCGGGCAGAGCCAAATAAACTGAGCATAAACTCGCTCGGAATGGAGAAGAAAGAATGGACTGGAAGCTTTTTCTTAGCACTTTTGGTATGATTTTCCTGGCAGAGTTGGGAGATAAGACTCAACTGTCCGCGCTTACATTGACCGCGAACAGCAAAAAGCCGGTTGTGATTTTTCTTGCCGCAAGCTCTGCATTGATTATTGCAACCCTGCTCGGGGTTCTGGTGGGCGACGCTTTATTCCGTTTTATCCCAGAGTTTTATATCCGTAAGATAGCGGCGCTGGTTTTTGTGGTGATGGGCATCCTGCTCTGGTTCAGGGTGCTATAAAACTATCTCACATTTCAAATTTTCAGATTTCAAAAAGCGAGCTCGCCTGCTTTTGGCTCTAAATCAGTTGTTATCTGGGGCACAATTTGTGGTCTGAGTCAGAAAATTAGAGCCAGATTAAAATTTTTTTATTTTTCTACTTGACAAGCTGAAAAAATCGTTTATACTAATTTTTAAGGTTAGTAAAATTTAAGCTCTAACCAGGAGGGATCGGATGTTAAAGGGTCTGGTTAAATGGTTCAATGACGCAAAGGGCTTTGGGTTTATTGAGCAGGACACAGGCGAGGATGTATTCGTTCATTTCTCGGTGATTGAAGGCAATGGCTACAAAACCCTTGTGGATGGACAGGAGGTATTTTTTGAGTTTATTGATACCCCCAAGGGGTTGCAAGCCACCAGGGTTGTTAAGAGTTTATCCTGATCAAGCCTGAGCGGATTTAAATCTCGCCATTGAGGCGAACTAAAATATGAGACCTTATTCATATTAGAAATAAAGCTAAATTGTTTTTATAATTTTCTGATTTAAATGCTAATTTCCCGCGCAAACCCGCTCTATCCCTATTAGTTTTCGGAAATGCGCCAGGCTTTTCTGGGCTGGCTCTGTTGATGTTCCGACCTTTACCACTTCCAGAACAACCACATAAGGAAAGTTCCTGATAAAGTCCAGAATGCCGGAATAATCAAAATTGCCCTCGCCAATAATCAAATGGTCATCGCTTTTTCCCATGTTATCTGTGAAATGAATATGCCTTATGTCCGAGCCGAGCTTTTGAACTGCGTTCTCAACTCCCTCTGCCAGACGGCTATGTCCTATGTCCAGAGTAAATTTCAGGTTCGGGCTGTTCACCTCGTTCTTAATCTGGAGAAGGTCATCCAGACTTCGCTCAATTTTATTTGAGACAAAATTGCAGTTCTCCAGGCAGACCATCACTCCAGCTTTTTCCGCACAAGAGCAAATCCGCTTCAAAGATTCCAGATTTAACTGCCATTGAACCATTTTCGCCTGCTGGAAACCATCCCCGATTGCCTGGTCTATAAGATACTCACCATTATGAATTACAACCACCTGTGCTCCGATATCTTTGCAGAAATTTACTGTTGCAATAATCTGCCTAACAGATTCCTCAAGTATGCCCCGGTTCAAACTTGCGATGTTCAGGTTATTAAAAGGAGCATGAACCGTAAGCTCAAGACCAGAATCCTCAGTCAGCCCGCGCGCCTTATTCCTTTGCTGTTTGCCTGCACGCTCTATTTCTATTTGTGGAAACTCTCCAAAAATTTCAAAAGCATCATACCCGAGCTCTATCGCGGACTTTATCCCATCCAGCCAGGGTTTAAGCATAACTGATGCGCCTGCCATTCCGACCTTCATAATAGTCTCCCACCGATATAGTCCGCGATTTTTTCCGATGCCTTGATGCCACTCCCAACAGCTATCTCTCCGCTTGCGCCCTGAACCGCAACGCAATCTCCGGCTAGAAACAGGTTCTCAACACCTGGAACCTCTATACCAGGACGGTCCAGAATGCTCTGCTTATGCGTAAGCGCCACGCCATCAATGATAGGAAGCGCCAGAATCCTCTCCCATTCAACCAAAGCAAAGAATTCCGGAAAAATCTTCTTGATTTGACTGCGGATTTGATGAATTCCGGAACGAACCTCCTCCGGGTCAAATATCTTTTCAGGTGGAATGATGATGACCCAGCTTGAGAGTTGCTTTCCAGCAGGACAAAGCCCCAGGTCAAGGTTAGATGGAAATTTTCCCAGAATGCCAGAATCCGGCTCTATGAGCCAGCCTTTTATATCAGTTACCTTTTCTCTCAACGCAAAATCTATTGCTACCCCTGAAACCGGCTCTATCCTCTTTACCTTTTTGACCCATTTTTCATTAAAATTTTCTCTGCCAGCAAGTTGAAAAAAATATGTCAGAGGCGCGGTATAAAGCAGAACCTCTGGCTCTATCTCTCCCATATTAGTGTCAACTAATTTCACTGCTCCCTTGTCAATCATAACCGCTAAAGCCTTGCAACTATACTTTATTTCTCCACCCGATTCCAGAATCGCGGATACGAGCCTGTCAATAAAAATTTTACTGCTTCCTTTTAACTGCGCTGAGCCTACCCCGGCTTCAAAAGCTCTGCGCAAATGAACTATTAGCTCCCCTGCGCTAACCTTCATCGGGTCCGGCTCCATAACTTGAAGCCCGATCAGCCTGAGCATTACACGCGCTTTTTCATCCTTGAGCAAATCCCCTGCAAAATCTGCAAGGCTCTTGTGATAGCATTTCTCCGGCGATTGAGTGATCAGCTTTTCTATCGCATCCTTTACACGGCTGATTTCTGCTCTATGAAAATACTTTTTAACATCCTCTCCAAGTTTTTCCTGACCACCTGGAATCGGATACAAATCCTTGCCCCGGATCAGCCAGTTCTTATGGCCCTCTCTGAGCCATTCCGGGGTTAATCCCAGCTCCGTCATTACCTTATGCGCACTGCTCTTCTCAGCATACCTGTAGGAATGAACGCCATATTCCAGTAAAAATCCATCCTTCTCTATAACACGCGCTCTTCCACCAGGAACATTCGCTTCTTCTAAAACCAGGACCTTAAAACCCTTCTTCGCCAGAAGAGCTCCTGCGGTCAGACCCGCAAAACCTGCTCCAATAATAACCACCTGTCTCTTTTCCACACTCTTCTCCTTAACATCGCGCAGACATTCCTGTCCGCGCATAAATTTAATTAGTTTTTTTCAAAATTACCAATTTTCTCAAACCTGCATCAGACGGAAGCGCATACTCAAAAATTCTCTCCTGCCTGAATCCGAGCTGTGCTAAAATCTTTTCAGCCTGCTTAAGCTCATCCTCAATCTGCGCACTCTTGTAAGCAATCACCCTTCCGCCCATCTTAAGATAAGGCGCAGATAGCTTTAAAATCAAGTCAAGCTTTCCAAGCGCTCTTGCCAGAACCGCGTTCAGAGAACCTGCAAGGCTTGTCTGAAAAGCTCTGTCCTCTGCTCTATGCGCAATCGCGCGGGCATCTGTGAGCTTCAAATTCCGGACCACCAGATTTATGAATGCGCACTTCTTCTGATTGGACTCAAGAAGGATCAGCTTTAACCCAGGTTTTACAATTTTAAGCGGAATTCCCGGACATCCTATCCCAGAGCCAAAATCCGCAACAAACCAGTTATTTTTCAAAAATTGATGCGCGGACAGAGAGTCCACAAAATGCTTAATCACAATTCCTTCCTCACTCTCAATCCCGGTTAAATTCAGCTTTTGACTGTATTCCTGAAGCAAATCCATATACCGCTCAAATTGCGCCATTGCTTTTGCATCCAGCCTCACTGAATAACGGGCTGATTCCGACTTAAGAAGCTCTTTAAGCTCAGAGCGCATCCCGCGACTGCTCCTTGATTTTTTTCAGGAAGATTTGAAGAAGCGAAATTGCCGCAGGAGTGACCCCAGGAATCCGACTCGCCTGTCCAAGAGAAATCGGCTTCACCCGCTTTAATTTTTCGCGCACCTCATTGGACATCCCAGAAACCTGGTCGTAATTAAAACCATCTGGAATTTTTTCCATCTCCCTCTTCTTAAACCGCTCAACCTCCCTTAGCTCCCGTTCAATATACCCCTCATACTTCACCTGGATTTCTATCTCTTCCGCAACATCCTCTGGGACCTCCGCAAGAGTTTCGTCAATTATTTTAAGGGTTGCCCAGCTTATTTCAGGTCTTTTTAGAATTTTCTTTAAGCTCATACCCGGATAAAGCCCGGTTATGCCAGCACAGACCAAGCCTTCGCGAATTTTCTCATAACTGATTTCTGTTTGAGCCAGCCGTTCCAGTCCCCTTTCTATCATTTCCTTCTTGCGACAAAATCTATCATAAGCCTCAGGTTTAACCAGCCCCACCTTATATCCTATCTCCCTCAACCTCAAGTCCGCATTGTCCTCCCTCAATAGCAGACGATATTCTGCCCTGCTCGTGAACATCCTGTATGGCTCATCCGTGCCTTTGGTGATCAGGTCATCAATTAAAACTCCAATATACGCCTGAGACCTGTCCAGAATCAGAGTGTCCTCTCCACGAAGCCTCTGAACTGCATTGATCCCAGCAATCAATCCCTGTCCAGCGGCTTCCTCGTAGCCGGATGTCCCGTTTATCTGACCAGCGAGAAACAGCCCTTCAATAGCTTTGGTCTCCAGGCTCGGCTTAAGCTGGGTTGGCTTCACAAAATCATATTCTATCCCGTATCCCGGCTTTAGTATTTTCGCCTGCTCAAGACCAGCAATGGAATGAATCATTTTCTCCTGAATATCTACTGGAAGACTGGTGGAAATCCCGTTTGGATAAATCTCATCAGAATCCAATCCCACAGGCTCCAGAAAAATATGATGTCTCAGCTTGTCAGGAAATTTAACTACCTTATCCTCTATGCTCGGACAATACCGGGGACCTATGCCTTTGATCACACCTGTGTAAAGCGGGCTTCTATCAAGACCGCTCCTGATTATCTCGTGCGTCCTCTCATTCGTGTAAGTGATATGGCATACAATCTGTTCCCGCTCAATCTTTTCAGTGTCAAAACTAAAAGGCTTAGCAGGATTGTCTCCATATTGAACATCAAGGATTTCAAAATTTATGCTGGTTTTATCCAGTCGCGCAGGCGTGCCAGTTTTAAGTCTGCCAAGTTCAAATCCAAGACTCCTGAGAGAATCAGATAAACCCTCGCTCCTTGGCTCTCCCCATCTACCTCCCGGGAAATTCTCCAGACCAATATGAATCAATCCCCGGAGAAAAGTTCCTGTTGTTAAAATTACGCAATCCGCATAAACCCTGCCCTGATTTTTTATGTTCACTCCCTTAACCCTGCCCCCTGATTCCAGAACAGCATCAGCCTCTCCCTGCCAGATTTCTATATTTGGCTCGCTCTCAAGAACCCTGCGCATATATTTTCTGTATTGGAGCATATCTGCCTGCGCCCGGCTTGAGCGAACCGCGGGACCTTTGCGGGTGTTCAGAGTCCGAAACTGAATCCCGGTTGCGTCAATCGCTTTTGCCATCTCTCCGCCAAGCGCGTCTATCTCTTTCACAATCTGTCCCTTTGCCAAGCCACCAATCGCAGGATTGCAACTCATTGCGCCAATCATCTCAGGATTGATTGTCAGCACAAGCACACGAAATCCCATCCTCGCACCGGCAAGCGCCGCTTCTATCCCGGCGTGACCCGCGCCCACAACAATAATGTCAAATTTTTTACCTGAATTCATCCGCTTTTATTTTGCTTTTAAAAAACGCCTAATGCAAACCTTGCAAATATACTAAAAATTTAGCTTTACAGGTTTATGCTTATTCAAAATTTGCAATTAGAACAAATAAGTTTAACAATAAAAAGCTATGGTCAAGGGCAAATGTTATTTCTGTGGAGCGGATATTGAGCTATCAGACAAGGTGTTTCGCAAAGACCAGTGCCCAGGATGCAGGAGAGACCTGCACGCGTGCGTTCAATGCAAATTTTATGACCCCCGAGCTTATAATCAATGCGCAGAGCCAATGGCGGAAAGAGTTGTTGATAAGGAAAAAGCGAATCTTTGCACATATTTTCAATTTGCTGGCAAAAAGGCATCTGAAGTCTCCAGCGAGGATGCAAAAAAGAAATGGGAAGAATTGTTTAAGAAAAAATAAAAATAGACAGGAGGATAGATGAAAAAGAATTTAACAATGTTCCTGATTATGGTTTTGACTTTCTTAAGCTCTCTCTCTAATGCCTATGAGCCTCAAGATGTGGTTTATGAGGATTGCTCCAAAAAACAGGTTGTGCAAGCGGATTGCTCGGGTTTCAGCTCCGAAACTCAACCCAAAAATGTTATCATTTTTATCCAGGATGGAGTGGGAATCAATCAGATATGGTCAAGCAGGGTTTATCAGAATGGTGTTGAGACTAAACTGGAATTTGAAAAATTTCCATACCAGAGCCTGGTAAAGACCTGTTCGCTTTCAGGAGTGACTGACTCTGCCGCGGCTTCCACTGCGCTGGCAACCGGGCACAAAACCCAAAACGGCAAACTCGGGATAGGACCGCTGAATCAGAAATTAACCAATATCACAGAACTGGCTAAAAAAGCTGGAAAAGCTGTTGGCATAGTTACTACAGACGAGCTTCCCGGAGCAACTCCAGCAGGATTTGTGGTAAAAATAAACAGCAGAACCAAATACGGCAGGATTGCGGAATTGTATCTTGAGTCTGCGCCAGAACTCCTGATGGGCGGCGGTAGGAAATGGTTTCAGAAACAAACCTCTTCTTCAGAGCAAGCGTCTATTATTTACGCGGACGCGGGAAAGACCATAAGCAAAGCAGAAGGCGCTAAAAGCAAAGACCTGCTCAAGCAAGCCAGCAGTTTAGGTTATAACATAATATTCACGCGTGAGGGATTGAACGCTTATACCCCGGAATGGCAAAAAGTTTTAGGGCTTTTTTCTATAATCAATATGCCATACGCAATGGACAGGTCATTGGAGAGCCCGGAGCCGACTATGGAGGAGATGGCGAGATTTACGCTAAATTTTCTTGCAAGGGACCCGGATGGTTTCTTTTTGATGTTTGAAAGCTCCAATACCGACAAAGCGGGACACAGCGTGGACCAGGCAAGAGTAATAGACGAGATTATAGCTTTTGAAAAAGCGGTTAAGGTTGCGCTGGAATTTCAGAAGACTCATCCAGATACCCTGATTCTTGTGACATCAGACCATGAGACCGGTGGTATGGAGGTTATTCCGGGCAATTATCAAAAAGGTGAATATGTTGCTATTAAGTGGACAACCAAAATAATGCCGATAGTTCCTGCTCTTCACAGCAGTCAGAAAGTTCCACTATACGGAGCTGGGCCATCCGCAGAACTGGTTGAAAAAGTTAATGACAATACCGAAATTTTCTGCATAATGAAACAGGCAATAAATAAACCATAATTGGAGGAAAAAAATGCCTAAAGCTAAAATTGTCGCTCTGGTAGGATTTGTGCTGATAAATCTTGCTATTGCTTCAGCAGGGAACGCGCTTGATTTCGCTCCCGGGTATCCGGATTATGACTCAATGGTTTCGGAGATTTATCAGGTTGCAGATCAATATCCGGGTCTGGCAGAAGTTGAGGAATATGGAAAGAGCCTGGAAGAGCGGCCGATGTTGGCGTTGCATATTTATCGGAAGGACGGGATCCGCCGTGCCGGGGTGATGGTAGCGGGAAACATTCACGGGAACGAGATGATCGGGAATCGGATGGCAATGGCAATTGCCTGGAGGCTTGTCAAAGATGCGGAAACAGATGCGTGGATAAAAAGCCTGCTGGACAGAATGGAGTTCTGGATTCTGCCGTGCTTAAATCCAGACGGATATTTCAAGACCGTGGAAGAGTATAAAGCTGGAGACCTTTCGGGTCATAGAAAAAACGCAAACGAAGTTGACCTTAACCGGAATTTCCTTTTACCCGGTCCACGCACTTTGAAAATTAACTGGGCAGGCTCTCCAAAAAAAGAACATCCCAATTATTATGGTCCTTTCCCTTTAAGCGAACCAGAAACCCAAGCGATCAAGGCATTCCTTGATCAACACGAGATCATAGGCTCAATCAATTTCCATTCAGTTGTCGGTGTGCTCTTTCCCGCAAGATGCACCAATCGGGAATGCGAAAACCTGCACCGGGAAATGGGCAGGGCTTTTCAAGAACATCAGAAAAAAGTTAAGTATATATATGTCCTCTGGCCAAATTATTTTGACACCTTTACAGGAGAGATGGAAGATATGCAGTATCATTTTTACGGAACCCTCGCAATTGACATTGAACTCGGAAGGACTGGCAAAAACCGCAAAGCCGCGAAAAAAGAACTGGGAGATAAAGTCGGCAAAGGCTCTGCCAATATATATAAAGAAGGCTTCTGGACCTTTAATCCCATCAACCTGGATTTCTGGATTGAAAACGACAGGGACGCAACGCTTTATGCGCTGGAGAAAGCGTTTGAGCTTACTCAGGGAAAGCCGATTGAGAAGGATAAGCGCTGAGCGGAAAAGAATTACTCTCCCGCAACAATCGGTGCCATAAATTGCTGGAAGGCAGGGTCGAGGAGCAACGAAATGTTAAGAATCCAGGCCAGCAGATACAATATGAACAACAGATACAAATACTGATACTTTCTCAAGATGAAAAAGATAATTGAATAAATCGGCGCAGCCCCGATTAACAACGCAATCTGGTATTTATGTAAATAGATCAAATAAATAGCAAAGAAATCAATAAAGGGAGTTCCGTACATTTCAATGTATCCCTACGAACTAGCTGGGAGATAGTTGATGCATATATATTCGAAGAATATATGAATTAAAAAGACGGCGAGATATAATCGGAGATTAATTGATTTAATTGTTGGTTTCATATTTTCTCCAACGCACATCGGGGTTCCCTCAGAACCCAATGGAATAATTTTAAACCTAATTAAGAATAGTTGTCAAATTCAATCCAATCAATAAGCCTGAACGCTTTGGGGAAAAACGGTTGCTATTTGGCGGGCTTGTAAATCAAAACCGGCACCGCGGATTTTTTCGCGACTTTTTCCGCGACGCTTCCCAGGAAGAAGTGCTTTAGCCTGCCTCTTCCGTGGGAAGCGATGATAATCAGGTCTGCTTGTTCTTTTTCTGCAAATTGCACAATTTCCAGAAAGGGATTTCCGGTTAAGAGATGCGCATCCACGGCAATGCCTTTCTGTTCAATCTGTTTTTTGATTTTATTAAGCTCCGTCTGTGCAGATTCCTGAGTTTGTTTGATCAGGGCATGGTCTAGCGGAACCGCAATAGAGGTTTCCGGATTGCCAAGAATCTCTCCCAGTTGCGCGGTCTGGAGAGTATGCACGAGCAGGATTCTGGCATTAAGCGCTCTGGCATATTCCAGGGCAAAATTGACCTGCTCTCTGGTCAGCTCCGAGAAGTCAACAGGTACTACAATTTTCCTGCCCATCTTTGTTTCATAATATAAGCTCGTTTCTTATGAGTCAAGACCGAAATGGAATGAAATGTTGATAAGCGGATAAGAAATCAGCCCGAATTCCGAACTTCTAATCCCGCTAAGTTGAATATAAGGGGAAAGTTGGTTATAAAGAAAAGGTATAAACAAGCGAGGAATGATGAGATGAGTTGGATTGAGCCATCTGATAGAATTAAAGGTCTTCCTGTGTATCCGTTTGTGAAGCTGGAGCGGATCAAGGAGCAGGCGCGCAAAGAGGGTAAGGGCTTGATAGATTTCGGGATTGGAGACCCGGACTTACCCACTCCGCAATTTATTATTGAAGCAATGACTGATGCACTTCAGAACCCTGAAAATCATCGGTATCCGACCAGCGCTGGCAAGCTTGCGTTTCGGGAAGCGGCAAGCAGGTTTATGGAGAGAAGGTTTAAGGTGAAGGTAGACCCGGAGCGGGTCGTAGCATTGATCGGAAGCAAGGAGGGTATTGCGCATTTCCCGCTCGGGTATGTCAATCCCGGTGATTTATGTCTGGTTCCTAGCCCTGCGTATCCGGTTTATAACATTGGGACTTTGTTTGCAGGTGGACAGAGTTATTTTTTCCCCCTAAAAGAGGATCTGGGTTTTTTGCCGGACCTAGATGCAATTCCAAAAGGTTTTTTGTCAAGAGCGAAAATTTTATTTTTGAACTATCCGAATAATCCCACAGGCGCGGTTTGTGACCTTGCGTTTCTGGACAAGGTGGTTTATTACGCGAAGAAGTATCATTTCTGGGTGGTTCAGGATGCGGCTTATAGCGAGGTATGCTTTGATGGATATTTAGCTCCGAGCATTCTGGAGATAAAGGGCGCAGAGGAATGCTCAGTGGAGTTTCATTCTCTCTCCAAGACCTTTAATATGACTGGCTGGCGTTTGGGTTTTGCGGTTGGGGCAAAGGACGCGATAGAGACATTGGCAAAGGTGAAGAGCAACATAGACTCCGGGGTTTTTCAGGCGATTCAGCTTGCAGGGATTTCTGCGCTGGACAAAGGAGAATCCGCGATCAAAGAGATGCGGATGGTATATCAGCGGCGCAGGGATTTACTGGCATCTGCTCTTGAGCAAGCTGGTTTTAAATTTCAGAAGCCAAAAGCCACTTTTTATTTCTGGGTAAAGGCTCCAGAAGGAGTGAGCTCGGAGCAGATGGCGTCTGCGTTTCTGGAAGCGGGCATAGTGGTTTCTCCGGGGTCTGCTTATGGTCCTGAGGGAGAAGGTTATATCCGATTTGCATTAGTGGTTGATGAGAAGCGGATTAAGGAAGCTGGAGAAAAAATTCAGAAGATTAAGTTATGATATATTTTCTCGGACTGGGTTCCAACCTTGGAGATTGCAAAGCCAATCTCAGGCGCGCGCTTAAATTGATTGAAGAGAAAAAACTTGGAAAAGTAAAAGCGCGCTCGCATCTGTATTTAACAGAGCCAGTAGGAGGACATGAACAGCCCTGGTATTTGAACGCGGTTGCAGAGATAGAGAGCAAGCTCAAGCCGGAGCAAATGATGAGTTCACTTTTATCCATAGAAGCGGAGATGGGCAGGAAAAGAAATCCCAGCCAGAAAAATTTTCCTCGGACCATTGATCTGGACATACTGCTCGCAGGTGATAAAATAATTCAGACAGAGAAATTAACGGTTCCGCATCCGAGAATGGCTCTGCGGAGATTTGCGCTTGCTCCACTGGTGGAGGTCGCAGGGGATATAATTCATCCTTTGCTGAAAAAAAGTTTGCGGGAGATTCTGGCAGGGCTTGAGGATAGCTCACAGGTGAAGAAGCTGGATGAAATTCTTTGAGAGAATCAAAATGAGTAAAATTTTTCTACTGGCGCTGATCGCGTCGCTTTTATATTTTTTTGTCAAAAGCCTTTTCAAGCCGATCCAGAAGCCAGCGCAGACCCCGCATTACAAAAAAAGCCCTGTGGAGCCAGCAACAGAAATGGTTCAGGACCCGGTCTGCAAGGTTTTTGTTGACCCGAAAGAGGCGCTGAGTATGGAGTATGGCGGGATGCATTATTATTTTTGTTCAGAGGCTTGTGCGCGCAAGTTTAAGACGCAGATGGAGCAGGGAGGAGTTAAATGAGCAGATTGCCTGAGGGAAATTATGCCATTATATTATTGCCTCTTACCGAGGACAGGGAGCTGGATTTAAAAGGATTATCCGCAGAGATTGAGTATGCCATTTCCAGAAAACTCAGTGGGATAGTATTCGGTTCTAATAGCGAGTTTCCGTATTTAACTCCAGAGGAAAAGGCGAAAGTAATCAAGCATTCTGCGGAATTGATCAAAGGCAGAATCGCTCTTGTGGCTGGCATTATGAGTTTTGGGACAAAAGAGGCGCTGGAATTTGCACAAATGGCAAAAAGCGCAGGATGCGATTCTGTTATGGTGACTCTCCCGATATATTATGATCTGGATTTTGAGTCAGTGAAGCGTCATTACGATTATCTTGCTCGCAACGCTGGTCTGGAAATCACCTTTTATTATGTACCTGATTGCTCAGGCTTGGCGCTTCGTCCTGAGGATATTGCGGAACTGGTTTCCATTCCTGGCATCAACTCAATGAAGCTGACCGTTATTAATCGCGAATTTGTGAATAAAACCATTCAGCTATGCTGGGACAAGGACTGCAGGATTTTTATTGGAACTGGCTTGCTACTTTATGAAGGGTTGCAATTGGACGCCAAAGGCTGTTTCTGTCCGCTCAATCTGATTGCTCCTGAGGACACCAACGCAGTTATTGAAATGTTCAGCAATAGAAAGCTGGAGCAGGCTTTTCAAATTCAAGAAAAAATTCGCAGTGCTGGAGTGAATCTGTCCACAGGGCTGGATACGGACTATGAAACAGCGAAAAATGCTTTTATGGCAATCTATAATGCACCTTACTCATCCGCACTGATCCGGAATATGAGACCACCTTATCCGCTTCTTAAAGAAGCGCTTCGTCTAAAGGGCATTCCGATCAGCACTCAGGTCCGGCTTCCTTATCAGCGTATTAGAGAGGAACAATCTGAGTGGGTGAAAAAGGTTCTCAAAGACCACGGCTGGCTTAACCTGTGAAAGATATCCTTCGTTTCTTTCAACTCTCTCCGGAAAAAATTGCGGAATTGATTTTTATTCTGGAGGGCGAGGATGGAGTTGCTGTGGTGAGAACTTTAGATTCGGACAGGGGCATCATAGAGGTCTTAATTGCGCCGGATATGGAAAAAGACTTTAATCAGATCATCCAATCCTTAAGCCCGGAGATTGAGCTTAAGGAAATCAGCAAGCCCGAAGAGCTTGCCAGCATTGAGGATTAGATTCAGCTATATGCAATAACAAATTTGCTTAAAATCCTGCGACCTCTCTGTATTCTCCAAAAACCGCTCTCAAGGTGTCGCAGATTTCTCCAATTGAGGCATAGGCTTTTACCGCATCAAGAATATATGGCATCAGATTCTCTTTGCCTGTTGCCGCGGACTCAAGCCTTGACAGGGCTTTTTTCACAGATGAATTATCTCGCTCCTTTCTAACCCTGTTCAAATTAGCGACCTGTTCTTTCTCAACCTTTGGGTCAATGCGCAGGAGAGAGATTGGGGGAGTGGGACCGGAGCGAAATTTATTCACTCCTACAATAATTTTTTCGCATCTGTCCAGTTGCTTCTGATACCTGTATGCGGAATCAGCGATCTCTCTCTGCGGATATCCCAGCTTGATAGCCTCTATCATCCCACCCATTTTGTCAATAATCTCAAAATACCTTAAGGCCTCGGATTCCATCTTGTCCGTGAGCCACTCCACAAAATAAGAACCTCCGAGCGGGTCAATCGTATTCGCAACTCCGCTCTCCTCTGCAATAATCTGTTGAGTCCTGAGCGCAATGGTTACAGCTTCCTCGGTTGGAAGCGCATAGGTCTCATCAAGAGAATTAGTGTGAAGGCTCTGTGTTCCTCCCAGGACCGCGGCAAGCGCCTGAATGGTCACACGCACAACATTGTTATAAGGCTGTTGCGCGGTAAGGGAGCAACCTGCGGTCTGAGTATGAAATCGCAGGCGCATACTCTCAGGCTTTTTTGCTCCAAACCTGTCCTTCATCACTCTTGCCCAGATTCTCCGTGCCGCGCGATACTTGGCTATCTCCTCAAAAAAATCATTATGCGCATTAAAGAAAAAGCTCAATCTCGGGGCAAACTTATCAACATCCAGCCCGCGCTCTATCCCAGCCTTCACATATTCCATTCCATCATAAAGCGTGAACGCAAGCTCCTGAACCGCTGTTGAGCCAGCTTCCCGAATATGATACCCGCTGATGCTGATCGGGTTCCACCGAGGAACCTCATTAGCGCAGTACTCAAATGTGTCAACAATCAGTCTCATTGAAGGCTCTGGCGGAAAAATCCAGCTCTTCTGAGCTATATATTCCTTCAGGATGTCGTTCTGAATAGTTCCTCCGATCTGTTTCTTGCTCACGCCCTGCTTTTCCGCAACCGCAATATACATCGCGAGCAGAACAGCCGCAGGTCCGTTAATGGTCATAGAGGTCGTGACCTTGTCAAGAGGAATGCCTTCAAAGATCGTCTCCATATCCTTGAGAGTATCCACTGCGACTCCACAAACCCCAACCTCGCCCCTGCTTAAAGGATGGTCCGAATCCCTTCCGTAAAGGGTTGGGTAATGAAACGCCACGCTCAAGCCTGTCTGTCCATTGGCAAGAAGATACTTATACCTCTTGTTAGTGTCCTTTGGAGTGCCAAAGCCAGAGAACTGTCTCATTGTCCAGAGCTTGCCCCGATACATTGATGGATAAACCCCGCGCGTGAACGGAAATTGCCCGGGAAAACCAAGCTTACTATCATAATCCCAGCCAGCTAAATCCTCTGGACAAACTATGCTCGGAATCTCCAGGTCTGAAATCGTGCTAAACCTGTTTAATCTCTCAGGAGCTTTCTCAAGATATGGTTTCAGATATTCATCCTCCCAGGCTTTTTTAGAAGCGCTGACATTCTTGCTCGTATTTTTTAATCTCTTCTCATCCATTAACTCCTCCCAAATCATTATAGGATAATTATAGCCAGGCAGGTTGCCTTAAGTTCCCGCAATGCTTACTGCTTGTATCCTGGCTTGGTATAAGTTCCGCCTGAGTCAACATATTTGAAAAAAGCCTTCATATTGGTTGGCAGATTGGATTTGGTCAATCTGTTCATCACAAACTCTGGAATCCATTGAGATACCTGAACCCTTGTGCCGAATCTGGCAAGTGTATGTTGCTCATCCAACTTGTATAATTTCCAGTAGCCATCATCCCGCTTCAGGTCGTTCGGATAAGATGGGTCAAGGCTATACCATTGATGATAGTTCTTGTCGTCATTATGTAGAATTAGCTGATAGTCCACTTTGAACATTGCGACTTTGGTATGGAACTCCATCACATCAACATTAGCTGTGCGATTAACAAGCCTGCAGGATTCCAGGTCTGGCATAAACCTGTCTTGGGTCTCTGGCTTGCGGATCAATTCCCAGGCTTTGTCTATAGGCTGATTAAACACCATTGCGGCTTGAATGAAATGCTTTTGCTCATCATCGCTCCCAGAAGTGTCCTGGTCTATGATCACAATCTCTCCATTTTTCAGCCTTTGAATCTGCTCCGGAGTTAATCCCTTCCATGCCTCAGGGTCATCAGCAGTGGGAACAGGTCTGACCTGAGCGCTGACCAAGATCAGGAAAAAAACCATCAATCCCAAAATCTTTTTCATCTTAACTATAGCATAGCCAGGTTTTATCGGGATTGTCAACAAAAAAACCGGGGCGGGCAAACAACCCGCCCCGGCTTAAAAAGCGCGGTTAAGCTCAGAACGCGTTTTCCGGAATCTCCAGCACATCCCGGTTCATACTCTTGATGTAATCCGCAGTGGCAAAAACCTCAGGAAGGAGACAATCAATATAGAACCTTCCAGCGTGAATCTTGCCAGCATAGAACGCGGCCTCGTTCAGGTCAGCAATCAGCTTCTTCTTTTTGGCATCGTCCGTAGCGCCTTTTTCCGCAAAGATTTTTTCCAGAGCAGAATCAGCAATCACTGCAGACTCCAGCCATATCCAGCCAAGTAGCATATCCCCGAACATTTTGAGATAAGGGGTTGCAATCAAAACCGGATACGCTTGGTCTCCGCTCAAGCCCTGCTTGACCATCACCTGCGTGCATTCATCCAGAGCTAAAACAGCCTTTTCAACCTTCTCCGCATATTTAGCAAACTTGGGATGAGACTTCTGTTTTGCAACATAGTCTTTGATGATCGCGAGCAGGTTGTAATAAGGCTTCATCTGCTTCTTTATATTCAGGACTTTTCGTCCAACTAAATCCAGAGCCTGGATGCCATTTGTCCCCTCGTAAATAGACGCGATCTTGCAATCGCGCATATATTGCTCCACCGGATACTCAGAGGTGTAGCCATATCCTCCATAAACCTGAATCGCGTCCCGAGTGACCAAAAAGCCCATATCCGAGCAATAGGCTTTGATGATAGGAGTTAAGAGCGCAAGCAAATCCTCAAACTTCTCTCTTTCCTCCTTGTCCTGACTTAACTCCCCAACCGTGGCATAATACACTCCCCGATAAATCAGCGCCCGCATACCCTCAACATAACATTTCATCCATAACAGCATCCGCTTCACATCCGGATGCTTGATTATGGGCACACGCGGGGCATTCACATCAGCCATATTCTGGATCTCAACTCCCTGAATCCGCTCCTTGGCATACTGAAGCGCAGAGAGGTAAGCCGCAGAGGCAATTGCCTCGCCCTGAATGCCCACTCCTAGCCGAGCCTCATTCATCATCAGGAACATCGCATTGATGCCTTTGTTCAACTCGCCGATCAACTCGCCCTCGCATTTGCCATTGTCCCCGAAATTCAACAGGCAGGTAGGAGACGCATGAATTCCCATCTTCTCCTCTACGCGTCCCAGGGTGATGTCATTAAACTCTCCGAGCGAGCCATCATCATTAACCCGGTATTTGGGAACAATAAACAAACTGATTCCTTTGATCCCAGGAGGGGACCCTTCAGCGCGCGCAAGAACCAGATGAATGATATTCTCGCACATATCATGGTCTCCTGCAGTGATGAAAATTTTGTTACCAGTGATAAGCCATTTGTCCCCTTTTTTCTTGGCAGTGGTCTTCAGGTCTCCAACCGCAGACCCTGCCCCAGGCTCTGTCAAATCCATTGTGCCCTGCCATTTGCCGCTGACCATCTTAGGAAGATACTTCTTTTTCTGCTCCGGAGTGCCATAGGTCTCAATCAGATGAGATGCGGCACGCGTCAAACCCGGATACATACTAAAGGCACAACTCGCCGCAACAAAAATTTCGTTCCCAACAATGCTCATCAATGCTGGTAATCCCTGTCCTCCCCATTCCTCTGATGCGGAAGAACTCACCCAGCCAGCCTCGCAGAACGCATCATACGCCTTCTTGTAGCACTCGGGAACAACTGGGGTCCCATCCTTGACCTTGATTCCAATATGGTCCCCTTCCTTGTTGATTGGAAGCACTACCTCCTCGGCAAATTTCTTTGCCTCTGCAAAAATCATATCTATGTCTTCCCTGCTGTATCCCTTGAATTTGTCATACTGGAGCAATTTTTCCGATCCAAGAAGCTCCCAGATCGCAAACTTTACATCCCGCTCATCAATCAATACTCCTGCCATTTTTAGGTACCTCCCTTTCTAAAATTTTCTAACATAAGTGGAACATCCTGCGTATTCCGCAGGATTGCCTCATAACTAAATAATGAATCCTCTTCCATTGACCCTTTGAGTCTGAATGAGCGCTCATTCAGAACTCAGCGTAAGATAACTATTTACCATATCTTTCCAAAAATCGCAAGAATTTTATCCCTATTTTATTCTAAATCCGAAAATCGCTTATCTTCATAGAAGGGTTTATTTGCTGAAAGGCGCTGGATTTGGTATTGTCATTGGCAGAAATGGACAGGGAGATTGGAAAAATAGTCCAGCTAAGGCAATTCCAGCTAAATGATCTGGAACAGGTTTTGATGATAGAGCGTCAGAGTTTTAGAACCCCCTGGAGCAGAGAGATGTTCTTAAAGGAGCTGGAACTGGATTTTGCGTATAATAGAGTGGCGGAGTTAAAAAAGGATAAAAGGATTGCTGGCTATATTTTTTGCTGGCTGGTGCTTACAGAAGCCACGGTTTTGAGCCTGGCAGTGAGAGAGGATTTGCGCAGGCAGGGTCTGGCTTTATATATACTTGAGACAGCTTTTGATGACTTTAAGCATAAGGGCATAAAAGAGGTGTGGCTGGAAGTCAGGCAAACCAATGTTCCTGCGCGAGCGCTTTATACACGGCTGGGTTTTGAGCAAGTGGGAATCAGACCTAAATACTATTATGATAGTAATGAGGATGCGATAGTGATGAGAAAGGCTCTGGAATGAAGGAGATTATAAGAGCTAAAATTTGCTCCAATAAGAAAATAGGCAAGGAAATTTTTCTCCTTGGAGTAAAAACAGAGAAAAAATTGCGGTTGAAGCCCGGGGAATTTTTTATGATACGGGCTCAAGATGGCAATGACCCGCTATTGAATAGGCCCTTGAGCTGGTTCAGATATTTTCCTCAAAAAGGCGTTCTGGAGTTTGCATATCAGGTGGTTGGTAGGGGCACGCGTATCTTGAGCGCACGCAAGGTTAGCGAAGAGTTAATCATAATCGGTCCTCTTGGGAAAGGCTTTGAGCTAGAAAAATTGAGTGGAAGAATTTTTCTTGTTGCAGGCGGAATGGGAATGGCTGGTCTCTGGTCTCTGGCAGAGAAGTTGAGCAAAAATAAAAAATGCGAAGTGCACCTGGTCTGGGGCACAAAGAGCAAGAGCGGGTTTTTTCTTCTAAGGGAATTGCCTGAGAAGATGAAGATTCATCTTGGCACTCAGGATGGCTCAAGAGGAAGGAAGGGGATGGCAACCGAGCTGGTGAACGAACTTATCCGGGAAGAGGGAGTTCCGGATAAAATTTTCGCGTGCGGTCCCAAGGCAATGCTCAAGGAGCTGGCACGGATAGCAGAAGCAGGGAAGATTCCGGGCCAGGTGCTTTACGAGGAGCGGATGGCTTGCGGGATTGGGGCTTGTCTTGGTTGTTCCGCGCCTGCAAAAGGCGGAGGTTATCTGCAATCCTGTCTGGATGGACCAGCGTTCAGGTTTGAGCAAATAGACTGGGAGCGAGTTTGATGGTGAACTTAAATACCATTGTCGGAAGTCTGGCTCTTAAAAATCCACTGATTCTGGCAAGCGGAACCTGTGGCTATGGAGACGCTTTTCAGGATTTCTTTTCTCTTGGAAAAATCGGCGCGGTCGTGACCAAGGGTATCTCTCTCAAACCAAGAGATGGCAATCCCTCGCCCAGGCTGTGCGAGACCAGCGCGGGTTTATTAAATTCCATTGGCTTGGAGAATATTGGTCTGGAAAAATTTGTTTCTGAAAAACTCCCTTTATTGAGGCAACAGAAAGCCTGTGTCATTGTCAACATTTTTGGTGAGAGAGAGGAAGAGTATATTGAACTTTCGTATTTGCTTTCAAAGCAGGAAGGAATTCAGGCTCTGGAGCTGAATCTTTCCTGCCCGAATGTCAGAAAGGGCGGGCTGGAATTTGGCAGAGACCCTGAAACAGTCAAGGCGATTACATCTTCGGTCAAAGCCAATAGCGCGATTCCTGTCTGGGTTAAGCTGAGCGCGAGCAGGGCAGACCCTGCGGAGCTGGCAAAGGCGGCTGAGGACGGAGGAGCAGATGCTGTGGTGATTATGAACACCTTGCGGGCAATGTCAATAGACATAGAAAAGAAAAAGCCAGCATTAGGAGCGGGGTTCGGAGGATTAAGCGGTCCTGCTATTAAGCCAGTGGCGCTTGCCGCGGTTTATGAGACAGTTAAAGCAGTGAAAATTCCAGTGATAGGTTGCGGAGGCATAAGCTCTGGCAGAGATGCTCTGGAGTTTTTGCTTGCAGGCGCAAGAGCGGTTGAGGTTGGCACCGCGGTTTTAGTGAACCCGCTCGCGCCGATGGAGATTTTAAAAGAGATGGACAATTGTCTAAGCGGTCTCGGGATTAAATCCCTGGATGAATGGATCGGAAAACTCAAGGCTTGATGAATCACTCTACGAAAAGTCAAAAGGAAATCCTGATCGCGCGTGCTTTCTCCATCTTTATTTTTGGCTATCTCTTATTCTGGATCATCAGGCTTTATCCCACGCTGATCAATGATGAATACGCAAGTCTGGATTTTATTTATCGCTCTGTGCGAACCGGAGAAATTCATCCGCCCGAGCACAGATTTTTCAAGCCATATTCCTTGATAGTCGGTTTTCTTGCTTTTGCTGGAGGACCATTCTCTCTCCTTCTTTTGAGCGCGCTCTTTGGTTCAGGGCTGATTTTTGTTTTCTATCTTTTAGCCCGGCAAAAGCTGGACTTCTGGTTTGCATTTTTATCCGCAGTAATGCTTGGATTTGCCCCAGATTTCTTTGATAACACAGTGCAGGGAATCACAATGATTCCAGGAGCCTTTTTCATTCTCCTGGCAATGTATTTCGCAACCAGAATAGAAGATGAGCCCGGAAAATGGAAAGCTTATTCTATAGCAGGATTTTTCGGAGGTTTATGCAGACCCGAGAGCTGGCTACTGGCGTTTCCGCTTGTAATCTGGTTGTTCCCAAAAGACCGGAGGCAGATTTATCGCTGGGTTATGGCGCCTTCAATCATAGCATTATCCGCGCTGATCTGGTTTGGCAAGGATTGGTTTTTAAACCATAACATTTTCAACAGTTTTGAAGTCGCAAGATACGACCGGGAAATAGGCACTGGCGCTCCTTCTGGCTTAGCCCGGTCCGCAAGCTGGTTTTATATTTTCCTTTCAAATAAATTCAGCATACCATTTCTCCTGGTCTGCCTCCTCGGACTAATTATCTACACCAAAGACAATCTAAAAAAATTCCATCGTGACCCTTTCCTCATAATGCTTGTTTTGTTTTTCCTGTTCCTGTTCCTGAGCATACGCGCGGGGCTTTATCCACAGATGCGCTTTTTCTTTTTAGTCGGCGCTCTGCTGGTCTTTTTTGCAGGATACCTTCTTCAAAAAATCCAGCGCTTCTTTTCTGCCAGAGGCAGAGCTTGGCTCGCATATATGATTATTGCATTCATTTCTTGCTGGTATTTCTTATGGTCTGCTTACCGTCTGAAAACCTCGGAGCTAAAGGCTCTGGAGCGAAATTCCCGGATTCAAAGAGCAACAATTGAACTGGCAGAATACTTTCGTCCCATCCTTGCGAGCGGACATTACAGGATTCTGATGCCAGACAGGGAGGACGAACAGTTTTCCTGGATTTTGCGAGACCTGCCAGTCCAGGATATTATCTATTTCCGTGTGGTTCACTATCACGCTTTTTATGAGGGTAGAGATTTTTTGAGCTTTGAGCCTGACTGGATTTTCTGGGTTCCGGGAGTTTATCAGCATAAAGGGGTTGACGAGATGTTTAAATGGCTGAGCTCTCAGGACAGAACCGAGTTGAGCGGACATATAATCTCTTTAGAAAAAGTCTTTGGCGAATATCGGGTGTTCCGGGTAACCAAAATACAAGACGCAAATCAATAATCTCAATCCGCACAAGGCTCTGAGGGTTCTGTTCTCGCTTCTTCCTCTGGATAGCGATATATTATTTTGTAGCTTAAATCCTCATCTGGAAACAACTTTTCGCCATTGAGCATCAGCCAGGAATGCGCTTTGAGTTCCCCTGCTTCTCTTTTCACGCCAATAAAAAAAACCGCGTTTTCTCCCTGAAGGTTAAAATAGCGGTATAAAACCAGAGAGCGACGGAGACAGCTCCTACTGTAAAACGACATGTCCCTACCCAGCCAGAAGCTCACGAAATTGACCAGCTTCTCTCTCTCCCATTTCCTGCGGGAATTTTTCCCGGGGGTCAGAAATTTGAGCAGACGCGGAAGCGGAACCAGATAGAGCATTATAGACACTAATGCGATCCAGACGCCGATGCGAATAAATAGCCAGAGCCCGTTTATGTTCTCAATAAAACCTGCGAAATTTTTCAGCCGTTTGAGCATCAGCGATAATAACCGGGAACCATAGGCGTGGAGATGTCAGGATAGGCATTAAAAAAGGCGTTTCGTATAAAGACCTCTGGAGCGCCCAGAGGCTGGAAATTATCATCCACGCGCAGAAGATAGAGGCTTCCGTAAAAAGCGTCAAACTTGACAGAAAATATGATTCCGCCAACCTCTGGAGAATAATCCTGGAAATTTATATAAAGAGCGTCAATTTGGGAGCTGAAATTTCGTATGTCGTAAATTCGGGTCAGATAATTTCCGAGATAGACCGAAGATGGTTGGGACTGAAGCTCCGCTATTTTTAGCCGAGCCAAGCCATAAAAATCTAGCGACCATTTTTTCGTGGATGGATTCCGTTTCTGTATTTTTAAAAACCCCACCAGATTCGTACCATCAGGACTAAAGCTCGGAATAAACTCATATAAACCGATATAATAATTGGAGTTGGACAAAGTATCTCCGTCAAAAAGTTTCCCTGTAAGCCTTGGCTTGCTCTCCAGTGTCATCTTCCCGGGATCAAATTCCGCATCTAGCAATCTCCAGCGATTGATCATTCCTCCCCCGGGACCGAGCGCCTGTTCAGGCTCCTGCGCCATAAACACTATCCGCTTTCCATCCGGGCTTAAACGAGGATTATAAAGAACCTTATATAGCCATGCGGAGTCTCCCTGCAGAGGGGTATAGGTCTGAAAAGCTGAGCCATCCCAGTAATAGCCGTCTCCCCGGATCAAGACCTGCTCATTCAAGCCAGAGAGGTCGTTCACGCAAATGTCGTAAGCGCTGGTCGGAATCCTATCATGGCAGGAATAAAAAATATGCTTGCCATCCGGGAAGAAGCTCGGCTGGTTGCTATTCAGGAACAGAAACTTAAAATGACTACCATCCGGATGAACTACCGCGATTCCCTCTTTTGAAGTCCCGAAATAATCAAACGCGATCCACTCCATTCCTGGAGACCAGCCAGACCTGCCATTTTTGATGAAGGAGTCTTTAAAGTCAGTAATTTTAAATTGAAGCTGACCCGAGAGGTCACTGCTCCAGAGCCTCGTAGATGTGGACTGTCCAAAATCCGACGCGTAAGCCACGCGATTATTAACCTGAATCGTGTCCCATTTTAAGATAGCTGGAAAGCCGTTGAACTCCACGGTTATTTTTCTGGAATAAGCTCCCCCAGCAGGAATTGGTCCGAGAACAAAGACCGGCTGGTTATTTTTATTCCGGGCATCGGGATTCAAAACCTTGACATTTCTTTGCGCAACACCAACAAGCCAGACGCGATTGATGGTATCCTGACCCATATTGATGATTTCTATCACCAGCTTGTTATGCTTGTCCCCGCTGAACCAGCTCTGAAACTGGATTTGGTCAGAGACCCTTACCGCATCTATTCCCGGATAATTCACTAATGGAGAAAACCGCTCCGGAGGAGTTACCATCACTTGAAAATCTCCAGTAACTTCAATCATAAAATAAATTCCCGAATGATAATTATCCCCTCCGCCTGTGTTTTCCCCGGGATTTAGTTCAAAACTCCCATCCCCGAAACCGCAACTGGTAATCAGAGTAAATAGCAATAATAAGCTGATGAATAATTTTTTTCTCATTTTTGTCCTCTCTTTGCTCGCTTGAGCATTTTTGCCCAGGCAGACTCCGGAAATTCCTTCAGCCAATCCAGTTTACCAAAATGAAACCCGCACGCAAGACATTGATAAAGCTCCAGATCGCTCACAAGCCCGTTTTTTATACGCATAAGCCTTTTCTGATGAAACCAGTTAATCCGGTTTATCAATTTCCGATGCGCATCTACAAAGCTGGTTTTGCTCAAATCCGCAACCCGATCCAGCTCCGGCTTACCAGAGTCCGAACCCGCTATTCCGCCAAGCATACAACATATCCGGAGCCAGCCGCGGCAATCAACATAGTATTCCGTCATCCCCAGATGCGCGCAGATCGGAAATTTTTCTTCAAGATAAGCCCCGGCGCAAAAAATCAAATTGATCTTGAGCAAATCACCAAGCCTTAGAGCCTCAGACTGAACCTGTTCCCATTTCTCAGGCGCAAGCACAAGACCAGCTGACATATTTTCAGGCGTCGGATATAATTGCGCAAGCTGAAGCTCGCCCGCTCCAAGTTTAGCCGCTAAAAGTGCCGTGTCCTCAATTTTACGGTAATTGAGGGAATTGATCGTAAGCTTAATAGCAAAGGGTATTCCGTGGGAGTGCAAGCTGGCAATGCCTTTAATTGCATTGACAAAACTACCCTTGCCCCGAACCGCATCATTGGTTTCCGCATCCGGTCCCTCCAGACTGACGCAAATCCATTCCAGTTGCGATTTTATCCCCGGGCTGGACAGAAATTTGATGAATCGCGGAAGAAGAACCCCGTTGGTCACAAACGCGATTTTAAAACCCTGCTCTGCGGCAAACGCTGTAAGCTCCTGAAAAGCAGGATGAAGAAGAGGCTCTCCTCCAGTAAAAGACATCCGCTTAATCCCGTAAGCCTTTATCTGGGAAAGAACCTTCTTCACCACTTCAGGATTTAGATCGGTTCGGATAGATTTGTCCCGCACGCAATGACTGCAATTCAAATTGCACCGACTGGTCAATTCAAAATTTACCCGGCTCATCCTGTTCCTCGCTCCAAATCGCACCTGCCTTCAGCAAAACTCTGGCTTTGAACAACAGAACTCGCTTCAGACAACAATTCGTTCAAAAGCTCAGGACGCTCTATCCAGTCTGAACTGCTCTCCATAGACCAGACCCGAGACCTGCTCAGTAAATCCCGGATTATTTGAAAATGTCTATGAGCCAAACACGGATTAATAAAAGCAAACGGACTCTGAGAGACCAAGAGATGAAATCCCTCCAGAGCAGACAAAGCCTTCAGCCGACTCGCACTCTCAGAAACTCTTTTAGGGAATATGATGATAAACTTTCCGCTCATTTGTTCCACGCGTTTCCCGGGATAAACCAGATCAAGATCAACTATCTTTTTGCCCTTGCCATCTAAATTTCGCGCATTTCTCAGCGCCTTCAACTCTGCAAACCGCGGGAGCAATTCCTCGGAAAGATGACTCAATTTCCTGAAACCCAGCACGCGCAGGTCTTTGGAATCGCCCTCCAGAAAAATCACATCATCGCTCAGATATTGATACCCCTGCCGGATAAGATAAAGGGACAGGGTGGATTTGCCCTGACCACCCTCTGCAGGAAACAAATAACAGGTTCCTTCCGGAGAAATCAAGCCTGCGGAATGAATGAAATAGACCCCATGATGTCGGAGGATTTCAAACAGCGCGAGCGTGAAAAAAGTATGGGTAAAAAAATGAGTCCCGCTTTCTTCAAGGGTATCGGGCGAGATAAAGCCAATAGCTCTTTTACCATCTGGATAAAGCGTCAAATACGAGCGGAAATCCGTAAAATACATTGTTCCCCGGAGGTAAAAAATTTTCACCGCAAAATACCGGAGCACTAAACGAGAATGAGTCGGGATAGGCGAAAATATCTTCTTTAACCCCAGATCAATCTCCGCGTCAAAGGTCTTTGATTCAACAATATGCTCCTTCAGATATTCGGAAAGCGGACACAACAATTCTTCAGAATCAGCACGGATGCTAACCAGCGCTTTTCCAAATTTAACCACAAAACCTCTCTCTTTCCCCATTAAAATAATTTTAGCATCTGGACTGAATTTGACAAATGAGATTGTGTCAGAGCTTGTCGCAATTTTGGTTTGCGCAACTAACGAGCATAAAGACATAAAGAGCCGGGCTTTCCAAAAGCCCGGCTCTTCTCATAAGTTAAAAGTAAAGACCTGACCCCAAATCAGAACATTCCAGTGACCCTTCCGGTTTTGACATTAACATCAATCCGCCGGAACGCAGGGTCTGACGCTGTTCCTGGCATCAGGGATATGGCTCCTGCAACAGGCACAATGAATCCAGCTCCGCCGTAGGTCAGCACATCACGAATATGCAATGTCCAACCTCTGGGTCTGCCTTTGAGGTCAGGCTTATCACTGAGGCTGAGATGAGTTTTGACCATACAGGTATTGAGTTTGGAATAAACCGGGTCTGCCTCTATCTTCTTTATCTTGGCTTCAGCCTCAGGAGACCATGTCACACCATCCGCTCCATACACCTCTTTGGCAATGGTCTCAACCCGTTTGCGCTGTGGCATATCATCTGGATACAGGAACTTGAAGTTTGACTTTTCATTGCAAGCATCTATCACAGCGTCTGCTAGCTCCAGAGCGCCCTCTCCGCCTTTGAGCCAGTGCTCAGAAACCGCAACCCTGGCTTTAGCTTCTTCCGCAATCCTTCTGATTAGCTTAATCTCATCCTTGGTGTCCAGATAAAACGAATTGATGCAAACCACAGGATTGATCCCGGCTTTGCGCAAGGTCTCTATATGCGCAACCAGGTTCTCGCATCCCTTTTCCACCAATGGCAAATTCTCCTTCTTATATGCATCGTCCAATGGCCTTCCCGGAACAACCTTGGGACCTCCCCCGTGCATCTTGAGCGCACGCACCGTGGCAACAAGAACCGCACAATGCGGCACCAATCCACTGACCCTGCACTTGATGTTCCAGAATTTCTCAAAACCAATGTCCGCGCCAAAACCACTCTCCGTCACATGATAGTCAGACAATTTAAGCGCAACCCTGTCCGAGATAATTGAAGACTGTCCCACTGCGATATTGGCAAATGGTCCTGCGTGCACAAACACTGGCTGACCTTCAACAGTCTGCATCAGGTTGGGATTGATGGACTCGGTCATAATAGCTGTCATTGCGCCAGCAACCTCCAAATCAGTGGTGGTGATGGGCTTACCAGAGCGGTCATACGCAACCACTATCTTGCCCATTCGCTCGCGCATATCTTTGAGGTCAGTGGATACCGCAAGAATCGCCATCACTTCACTACTGACCGTGATGGCAAATCCAGATGGCATTACCATCCCGTCCATCTTTCCGCCCAGCCCTATGATGATGTTTCTAAGCGCATGCGCGCAGAAATCCATCACCCATTTCATTTCAACATTCTTCGGGTCAATGTTTAGCCGTTTCAGGTTCTTCTCTTTTAGGGTCTTGTCATCGTAATTCATCTCATGACCCATCCGGGAAGTAAGCGCAACCATTGCCAGATTATGCGCATTGCCAACCCGGTCTATGTCCCCGGTTAGACCTAGTGAAAAAGCATTTAAAGGAATACATTGCGCAAGCCCTCCACCTGCCGCAGAACCCTTAATGTTAAAGGTCGGACCACCCGAGGGCTGACGGATTCCTCCTGTAACATTCTTTTTGCGCTTTGCCAGCCCTTCCACAAGACCTATTAATGAAGTGGTCTTTCCTTCTCCAAGCGGTGTCGGCGTGATCGCTGTCACATCAATGTATTTAGCATCCTTTCTGCCCTTCAGCCGAGCCAGAACCTTCATATAGTCAACTTTCCCGTAATAGTGACCATATGGAAGGATCTCATCCTTCTCCAAGCCCAGCTCCTCGCCTAATTGATAAATGGTTTTGATGGTGGATAATTCTACTGCCTCTGAAATCTGCCAATCCGCCATCTTCGTGGGGTCTAATTTCGGTTTCTTCATTGAATACCTCCTTTGACTTCTTTTTTTCGGTGTTTTTATGACACATCTGCTTTTTACTACAGTTGCCTCTGCTCCCTTTGCCTATATATTAAACCATCCTGCCCGCTTATCCGCGAGCGGATGAGATTTTCTAAAAGAAAAATTTATATACCATAATTTAGCGCCAGATGCAAGAATTTTTTGCCAGATAATTTTGTCATCAAAATTTAAAATTCGCAAGTCCTAATCCAACTTGACCATATCAACTATTTTGTGTCAGGCAATATATTGGGGCTTGGTTATAGTTGTTCTAAACAACACAGAGAACATAATCCGCTCCAAACTCTGCCAATTGTTAAACACTCCCATAATCTTTGTCCGTATCCTCCCCTCCTCAAAAGCTCTCTCCTAGTTGTTTTACTCTGACTCAACATGGGTTTGGATTTTCCATTTTCATTGGAACGGTGTCCGATATTTTACCTCTGGCACAAAAAATTTTACACCACCTTTTTTATTACGGCTTTGGAACTCGGAAGGCAAAGATATTAGAGTATATGCCTTGAGGTGTTGACCTTATGTATCTAATTCTAACCAGGTCTCCAGCGCTCAAATTCGCCACCAACTCGTTAAACGCGCGCGAGCTAGAGATTTCTCTGCCATTGAGTTCCACGATCAAGTCATTTGGAGCGAGTTCATCTGCGAGTATGCTTTCATCAGAGACCGAGACCACAAGTGCGCCTTTGAGCCCGATAAATCCGAGCATCTGTGCCTTTTCCGGAGTCAAATCAGTTACCTTTACTCCCAGGATGTTAACTGTTTTGGGAGAGGATTCCCTACCAATTTTCTCAGCTTCCGCTCCCTCTTCAGGCCTCATTTCCAGAGTAATGGTTTTCTCTATTGTCTGTCCGTCCCGGAATATCTTTAACCGAACTTGGGTTCCCGGAGGATAGCTTGAGATCAAAAGCCTAAGCTGGGCTTCGCTCTCAACTGGCTTGCCGTCAACTTCCAAAATAATATCATTCACCTTTAGTCCCGCCTTGTCCGCAGGGCTGTTTTTATTGACCTGATTAATCAGAATGCCTTTTGTCTCCTTGAGTCCATAGCTCTCAGCCAGCTCGGGTGTTATCTCCTGAATGCCCACCCCGAGCCAGGACCGAATCACTTTTCCTTTTTCCTTCAGCTCAGGAAGCAGGGACTTGACCAGATTTATCGGAATGGCAAATCCGAGTCCGATGTTAGCTCCCATGGGAGAAACAATAATAGTATTAATTCCAATCACTTCCCCACGCATATTAACCAACGGTCCTCCGGAATTGCCGGGATTGATGGATGCGTCTGTTTGTATGAAATCGTCATAAGGACCTCCTAGGTGCCTAGCTTTTGCGCTGACTATCCCAGCGGTTAAGGTATGCGGGAACTGGAAGGGTGAGCCTACCGCAAGAACCCAGTCCCCGGGCTGGACTTGCTCAGAATCCCCCAGTGCCAGAGTGGGCAAATCTTTTGCGTCAATCTTTATCAAGGCAATATCTGTTTTATCGTCCGCGCCTATTTTTTTTGCATTATATTTCTTCTTATCCTTCACTCCAATCTCCACCTTAATCACATCCGCATTTGCCACTACATGATTATTTGTGAGAATATATCCGTCAGGGGTAATGATAAATCCGGAGCCCATTCCCCGTTCCTTGCGCGGTCCGGGACCGAAGAAGAAGAAAAATTGACCGGGCTCAAATTCAAATGGACCTACAGTGCGGCTGGTATACACGGTGACCACCGCGGGGATAATTTTTTCCGCCAGAGGCGCGAAACTTTGCGGAGCGTTAAACGCAATTGCGGGCTCAGGACCAGCCTCCCGCCAGAAATTCTTTCGGCCCTGCGCCAGACCGAGCATGGCTAATACCGTTCCAGCGATCAATCCCACGATCAAAATTCCGGTTTTAGAAAAAATTTTTTTCTTCATTTTTCATTTCTCCTTTTTGTCCTTGCTCATCTCCACATATTTGATCCTTAAATCAAAAAGCAGGTTCTCAAATAAATCCTGCTCCTCTTGTGTTAGGTTGCCTCTGGTCTTGTCTTGAAGGATTCCGAGCAGGTCAATCATCTGTTTGGCAAGCTCCAGATTGGGCTCCGCCTTCCCGCTAATTGGGTCCGGAAGCAAGCCAAGATGGATCAGCGCAGAGGTGTTAAGGGAAATGATAAAAGAGGCAAAGGTCATTTCCGGGAGTGGTATTTTATCCTGGACCGGCGCCGAGGCGCTCTTTTTTTCTGAAGAGGCTTCCTGGGTTTGCGCCGTGGGCATCTCTTCATCCAATTTGATCCGACGGTCTGTAACCGTGAATCCTTTTTTATCGTCTTCTTTCATCTCTACCTCCTGATTCCCGCGAACCATCCCGTATGAGCGCGCTTCCCTGCTCCATCCTAGAAAAGCCTGAGATGGAAAAGGTCTTCTATTGCCATCAGCAAATAAACCGCCAGATACACCAGAAGAATAATCAGCCAGACCCAGTCTTTATTCTTCTTTTTCTTTTCTTCGGGATTCTTTTCCTTCATCCCTCTCCTCTGACTTGCCCATCAGCTTCCGGAGCAGTCCCGGGGGAAGGAGTTCTTCCAGAGACGACTCCTCGTATTTTCCCTCCATATCCCTAAGCTCCCGCAAAAAGCCTTCATAGTCCTTCTCCTTAACCTCACCCTTAGCGAGCATTCGCTCCAAAATCCGCAAATCCAGCTTCCATAACTCCATTTATTCTCCTCCTAAATCCTTTTTAGATTCTTGTCCCCTTAAAAAAACACTTTCATCCGGAGGCATCCCCTTCATCAAATCCAGCCCATACCAAGTTAAAAAATCCTGACTCCGAACATAAACATAACATTTCCCTTCCCGGGCGTCCCATTTTCCCACGCTAAGCTCCAGAAGCACTACATCACCAGAAAGAAATTTAAGCATCACCCTGGGATTTTTCAACCCATATTTTTCCCAATCAATCGGATTCTCCCGGATATATCCCTGATATTCATCGTTAAAAAAGTGATCGCTGACCCAGCTAACTTTATATGCCTCAAATTTTTTATCCTCACTCCCATCCACAGTCCAGAATTTGCTATTCAGCTTCTTAAGCCGAAAAGATTTCCCCCCCGGATATGTCACCTCAATTTGATTCAGCCGATTAGCGTCATCCACGGTCAGCAGGCGATGAACCTTAAAATCGCTTCCTATAAATTTCAGAATCTGACCCTTCTGATATGCCAGAACCGCGTCCCGGAATTCCTGCTTCAAATAGATCAACTTGTCATCTTCTTTTCCCACTTGTATTTTTTCCTTGCGGTCTGGGAAAGTGATTTCAAAGTAAGCGCGACCGGGATTTAGACCATATTTTTTCAATTCCGAGCTTTTTACTGAAATAACCTGTTCCGCAATGGAAGTGGTCTCCATCCATCTCAATATGGTATCGGTTTGTCCGTTGTCAGGTTTGCTTTCTTTCTCACCGACCAGGAGCCAGGTTGGTCCAAACGAGCCTACCTGTTTGACTAAATGCCTGGTTTCCGGCACATCAAGTCGCTCCCTCAGTTCTGGGTCCTGTACCACGATGGTTAATTCCTGCGCCTCATCCGCTTTAATGTTGCCAAGCCTTCTAAAGCGAAGCTCGCTGAAGCCCATTACTACAAACATCCTGATCTTCGGCTGAATTAGAAAAATATCCGGCTCATCCTCGTACCATGCGTAAAGCGCGCCCATCTCCGGATTTGGTTTGCCGATGCGGAGAATTTTTCGCTCAGAACTGTCTTTGAATTCAAAAGTCAGAGTGGCAACCGGAATGTCCAAACCGTAAGGCGCGAGATTATTCCGCTCCGCGGCGGTAACCTCCCTTATCCGGGTAAGCTGGGAAAGAACATCTGTCATCCCACCAAAGAAAAGCGGGTCCGGAACATCTCTCTCCGGCTCGGAAATCTCCCATGAGCCCTGCTCATCCCTCGCAAATTTTATTTTGCCCTTACTATTGCTCAACTCAAACGCGCGGACCTTCTCCATATCTATAACCGGCGAATTTGGCGCATACCCGGATTTAGCTCCCTCGGTCCTGGACCTAAACCGGTTTCCGAAAAAAATCAGCCCGAGAAGAATCCCGATCACAATTAAGCCGATTCCTACAGGAAGCCATCTTCTCATCTCATCTCCTCCTCCACCAGACCGCCAGACCGATGACGCATAAAATCTCTGGAATGATCAACACTGAGGTGTAAAAAATAATCTGGGTCTGGCTGGAGGTGATGAAAATCCTGCTTGCCTTCCTGGTTTTAGGAACTATAGAAGCCTGCTCGCTCTCTCCAGATGCCCAATTGAAAAGATTGATTGAAAGAAAATAGTTGGAATAAACCTCCAGCGCCATGTTCCTCATAAAAAAGCTATTTCCCGCAAGCGCTATCCGAATCTCTGAAGCGCGCTGGTTTTCTTCCCAAGCCTGTGGCTGAATCTGCTCCGAATACGCCGCCACTAACAACAAAGGTCCTTTGGGGTCCTCAGGGTCCTGCCTCGCTCTGCCGGATTCAAACAGGGTTTTCAGATTGGTCTCCAGATAGCTGGTCTCGGAACTGTAAACCAAAGGCGTCCATATTCCTTCAACGCCAGCAACAGCCTCCCGTGGTATCCTTATCGCCTGCGCGCGCGGAAAAGCACATAGCTTTCCTTTTAAACCCCGGGTGACCTCGTGATCCTGGTCAAACCGATTCGCCACCACGGTCAATCCCACTGCGTCCATACCGCCTAAATAATGGACTTGGTCAATCACAATTCCGCCGGGAAGCTCCGCGCCATAGGCTTTTAACAGTCCCTCCAGATTAGTAAGCACCGCAGGGTCAAGCAAGAATATTGCGTCTCCTCCTTTGCCCAGATACCGGTCTATCGCCTCAATCTCTACGGGCTGATAAGGAATGCGGGGACCAGCGATCACTATTAACCGAGCATCCGCAGGGATACCCTCGGAGCTGATCAGGAGTTTCTTTACCTGGTAATTCTCATCCTCCAGAAATTGCTTCATCATTGACATCCCGCCCTTGTCTTCAGCCTCCGGGTCAGCCTCACCGTGCCCAGTGATGAAATAAATGATCCAGCTTTCCTTTCTGGAAACCTTGATCAAGGAATTCGTTATCCGATCCTCTCGCGCTTCATAAGCCTTTATCTCCCGACCAAGATAATTAAAAACAATGGTGCCATAGCTGTTAATTCCCATTGCTTCCGCCTTTTCCGGATGCCGGTCCGGGTCAATGATCTCAAGTTTGATCTTGTCGCTCTCTCGCTGATAAAGTTTCAATAGCTGCCGCTCTGAATCAAAGCCTTCGGAGGGAATGAAAGCCGTGATTTTGATTTCCCCAGGTAGCTGGCTGAGAACCTCCTTGGTCTTATCGGAAAGAGCGTAAATACGGTTCTGGGTGACATCCAGGACCCAGTCGTGTTGATAACTGAGCCACCCGAGCAGAAAAATAATCACTCCGAGAATCAATATCTGCGCAAGCGCCGCGCTATAAGCCTTGCCAGCGCGCTTTAGAAAATACGCCTTTAGCCCAGCAAGATTACTGAGCAGACCCAAAAGCGCAAGCCCCCCTCCCAGAAGAAGGTGCAGGGTGATAAAGATATTGGCTCTTTGCCCGATCAGAAGCGCAAAAAAACCTGTCCCCATCCCAACCAAACCGATCATTCCAAGAATCTGCGTAAATTTCTTCATAATTCTATCCTAAAATCTCCTGCTTCTAATGTGTGAGGAACTTTAGTCCCTCAAGCCCATCTTGCGCTTCCCACATTGACCCAAGCAGAGAACAGGAAGAAAACTATCATCAGCAGAAAATAAACCAGGTCTGTAATTTGAATCCTTCCCGCCACCATATTGCTGTAATGCTCAAACAAGGAAAGCTGTCTGAAAAATTCCGACAAATCCATTCGCCGAGAAAAAACCGTGATCGTCTCCACACTGCGCGCCGCGAGCCCGATGGAGAAAAAGAACAAGCCAATCACTGCGCATACAAAAAAGGAAATGATCTGATTTTCGGTCAAAGATGACGCAAATATACCAACTGCGGTAAGTGCAAAAGCCACCAGAAACAAGCCCAGATACCCTGCGACCAAAGCGCCGATGTCAGGCTCAGTGCCGTATTTCAGAATTATAGCCAGATACACCCCAACCGGAATCAACATCAGAATTAAGAGCGCCAGGCTTGCTAGGTATTTGCCAATGACAACCTGTCCCATTCGGATCGGACAAGTCAGCAAAAGCTCCTCGGTCTTCAGCTTCTTCTCCTCAGAAAAAAGACGCATCGTGATCCCCGGAACCAGAATGATAAGAAATAAACTTAAATTCTTATAAAGCGGTCCCATAATATCATCCACAATAGTCCATTCCCGGATTATTTGACCCTTGACCATATACCCGGACATCATATTGGTTATCCGGATAAAATAATTCAAAAGCTGATAGAACAGCCAGCCGGAAATCGCGGTGAACCCGGTTAAAACCACATACGCAACCGGCGATAAAAAATATCCCTTAAACTCCTTCCAGAAAATCGCGCTTATAACTCGCATTAGCTATTGCTCCCTTTATTCATTAAAAAACTGAACACCTTATCCTTCCCTCAGCTTACCTTCACTCTCCGCGGATTCAAATCCAACCAGTTTCAAAAACGCCTGCTCCAGATTCTGCTCCTTGGTCAACTCCGAGAGCCTTGCGTCCGCAACGATCCTCCCCTGATGAATAATGATCACACGCTCGCAGGTCAGGGTCACCTCCGGAAGGATATGTGTGCTCAAAATAATAGTATGGGTTCCAGCAAGGCTCTTGATCAAAGCGCGTATGTCCGCGTTCTGCTTCGGGTCCAGACCAATTGTCGGCTCGTCCAGAATTAAGACCTCTGGATTATGAATCAGCGCCTGCGCCAGCCCAACTCTTTGACGGAAGCCTTTGGAAAGCTGACCGATTATACGATCAATTACAGGCGAAAGAGCGCAAACCTCAACAACTCTCTCTATCCCAGAAGGAATTTCCTTCTTGCTTAAGCCCCGCAATCTGCCCACAAAATCCAGATACGCCCGAACAGTCATTTCATTATAAAGTGGCGGATGCTCCGGAAGATACCCGATCCTCTTCCGAACCTCCATTGACTCGGTCTCTACATCAAATCCGGCAACCTTTGCCCTGCCATCTGTCGCAGGCATATAGCAAACCAGAATCCGCATCGTGGTGGTCTTACCAGACCCGTTTGGACCGAGTAAGCCAACAATCTCGCCCTTGCCTATCTTAAAAGACACATCCTCAATTCCACGAATCTCACCGTAAAATTTAGTTAAATGCTCAACCTCTATCATCTATAAGCTCCCGTCTTATTAACAATACGGGCAGACCCAAGCCTCTGCCCCGTGGTCGTATTTGACTATCTTCCCCAGGATTTGGTTTCAATTTCTATGCTTATCCCTCCAGCATTCTATTCACTTCTCTCCTCGCTCAGCATCATCAGAACCGATGCAAGAACCATCACCAGACCAGAAACCAGAAACAGATACCCGGTTCCTGATTTAAACGCTTCGCCAAAATCGTTAAATTCCCTTCCTTCCCATAAATAAAGGACCAGACCTGCAAACGAAATTAAAGAGCCTAAATTAATTCCCCATAAATATCTTCCGCGTCTCATAGTTCTAAAAAGATAACAGAATCATTCCCTTTAATCAAATTCTGAGAGCGGGCTTGCCCTCAATTCCTTTTTGTGCAGGCGACTTCAGTCGCGATGTCTCTGCCTGACTTTTGATTTTAGCAGAAAAAAGACTTAACATCTTTTTCAATGTCCAAAGACCGCGTAAGTGTTTTGAGCCTGGGACTGATCCTGCTCTTTGCCTCCTTGCTCCATCTCCCGGCTTTGAAATTCCTTCTCCCAGACTTTGCCATTGAAGACGAGATGATCGTTCTGCAAGGATTTCACCAGATGCTCTCCGGCGATTTTCAATCACTTGCTTTTTATAAATATCCCGGCTTGATTATGCTCATCCTTGCCCTGCTCATCTATCCCGCTAATCTGCTCTATAACTTCAAGACCATAATCCATCTTAAGACCTTCGCAGACTTCAAATTCCTGCTTCTTCATCCCACGCTTTCCGAGCAAAGCATTATCTATCTAGCCAGGTTTTCCAGCCTCATCGCTGGAATTTTAGCCCTGTGGATTTTCTTCCATATCTTCCGCAACCAAATCCGCGCTCGCGCCTCTTTGATCGCAACACTCATCCTTGCCTTTAGCCCAGCATTCCTTTTTTCAACCTCAGTCTTTAAAAATGACGGCTTCCTCCTGCTCAGCCTCTTGATCCTTCTGAACGCATCCTTCCATATCCTTGAGAAAGCAAAAAAACGAGATTACATCATCGCCAGCTTCGCAATAGCCCTTTGTCTATCCGCTAAATTTCACTTATTCTCATTAGTGCCCCTGATCTATGCCCACTTCCTCCACTACAAAGAATTAAGCCTAAGAAAAATCATTTTCCACAAACATATTCTTCTCAGCCTGGCGCTTTCACTCATCCTGTTCTTCATCTTCAGCCCATTCCAGTTCTTGCATCCAATCCAGACCGCTTCCAGCATTGCTCTGGAACTCGCGATCCAATCTCGCGGAAACGCCCTCTTAAAGGCATCATCTCAAGCCTGGTATCATCTGCCCATCCTGTTCCAGCTTCTATGCGCATTCCCGCTTGCGTTCGGAATCATCAGCTATCTTACCTCCCTTGCCGGACTGAAATTCCTTCCCGCAACGCTTGGCAAACAGCATTTCAAGCTATTTATATCATATCCATTGTTTTTCTTTATCACCTGGGCAATAATCAGCAGGCTTGGATTCCCGCATCTATATCTCACACTTACGCCTTTCTTCGCAATCTCATCGGGAATTTTCCTGGACAGGCTTATTAGCAAAAAACTCATCCAGCAAATCATATCTGCAACTTTGCTTATATGCTCAGTTCTCTTCAACCTAGTATGCATACGCGAGTTAAGCCTTGCCCAGAGCTCCATAGTTTATCAAAGCCTGGACTCATGCAAAAATCTTCTTCCAAAAACAGAAATGATATTCGCATTTTTCCCATACAGACCCCTGGCAGGCTCAGATTACCTGTTGTATTTTCAATTCCAGCCTCAATTCCAGCTTACAAATAACTGGCTTTCTAAAAACCAGCCCAGCAAAATCCTGATCCACCAAACAAATTACCTGTCCTATCTGGATAATCCCGAACTGGAAAGCCAATCCAGCAAAACATTTTTTGAGCTTTCTCAAGGCAAACTCGGATATCGCAAAATCAAGGAATGGCAAGCGCATCTCAAATACGCGCAAGTTTATCAATACCTGTTCCCGGATTTGGAATACTTTTCCGTTGCCCTTTACCAAAAAGAACAAGCGCATAGCCCTTAATCACCTTAGAGAAGCGCGACATTTTTAGTCGCATTTCCATTGTGATATGCACGCCTTTTTGAAGCAAGGGTTTTTTATGTTAGATTAAATTCTATGAGGGCGCTCAAATTTATTTATGCCTTGACTTTAATGTTCGGCTCTGCAACGGTTGTAGGTCAGGCAAAGCCTAATTTGATCCTGATTTCAGTGGACACGCTTCGTCAGGACCATCTTGGAATTTACGGCTATAAACGGAACACCAGCCCTAACATAGACCGCCTTCTCAAAACCGGGGTCTGGTTTACAAACGCTCATTGCAATGTGCCTTTAACCTCGCCCAGCTTTTCATCTATGATGTCAAGTCGTTATCCTCACGAGACAGGCTCTACCAGAAACGGTATCCCGATGATTGATGGGATTGAAACCTTAGCAGAGATTCTTAAAAAACAGGGTTATACCACTGCGGCTATTTTATCCAATTGGCCCCTGAAAAAGCATCTCTCAAATCTCCAGAAAGGCTTTGACATTTATGATGATAATTTTTTTGAAAAGCGCTGGCTGATCTTCAACAGCGAGCGGGACGCAAAAGATGTCACCGCGCTTAGCATTGCCTGGATTGAGCAAAAGCCCAAGGAGCCGTTTTTTCTCTGGGCTCATTATTCTGACCCTCATTCTCCGTATCTGTTTCATAAAGGGTTTTTGTTCAAGGAGCCAGACAAGCCGGACACAGAGATTCAGAGAAAGATAGACGCTTATGACAGCGAGATTGCCTATACCGATTATCAGATTGGCTTGTTAATGAACAAGCTCAAAGAGAAGGGTCTGGACAAAACCAGCCTGATTGTGTTTCTTGCAGACCACGGCGAGAGTTTGGGAGAACACGGATATACAGGTCATGGCAGATACCTGTATGAGGATTGTATGAGGGTTCCGTTCGGATTATCCGGTCCTGGAATTCCGCTCAATCAGAGGATTGATGTTCAGGTGGAGCTTCTTGATTTAGCGCCCACCTGCCTAGGCTATCTTGGAATTCCACATGCCAAGCTGATGCGAGGAAGGAATTTGATTCCATTTATCAAAGGTGAAAAACCCTGGCAGAAAAGCTATCTGGTTTATTTTGAGACCTATCCGGGAGCGGTTCGGGGAGAAGGCGCGGACAAAATAGTCAATACAAAAAAGCCAATCTGGATTGGATTAAAGCTGGATGATGCCAAGGTTTTATACTCGGTTTCTGGCTCTCGCTGGGAGATGTTCAATCTACAGTCTGACCACAAAGAACTCAAGAACCTTGCAGACCCCTCAAACCAGAATTTTATTCTTTATTCCGAGCATCTCTTAAAATGGTATCGCTCCTGGGAGCAAAGCATTGCAATGGGAAAGACCGACGCGCTTACTGAGGAAGACAGAAAGAAATTAGAAGCGCTCGGGTATATAAATAAATAAGACTCAGAATAAACTTGCTCGCGCAAGTGACTCTTGCAAATCATACCTGAAAAATTTTTTCCAGTTTTAATTGAAAATCTTGCAAGAAATGTCTAATGTCCAGTTCTGACCGCGAAGAGAAAGCTGGATGAGAAAAGAAGAGAAAATCAGTTGCCAGAAGAGCTTATCAAGGATAAGCTATTAAAGCAGAAGAAAATTATGGCTGAAGATGTTGAATTGAACTCTGTGCCAGGGAGAGGCAGAAGCCTTTTCCGCCTTCTTCGGGGAAAGGGCAAGCTGTGGGAGAACTCCAGATTTATTCTAGCAGAAGTGCCACTCAATCAGGACGAGGGAAAATAAATTTTGCAGATTTGCTTATTATTAAGAGTGGACATAGCTTGGCTCTGAAAGGAGGAAAGCATAAATGAAAAGGAGAGAATTTGTTAAGAGTTCTGTAATTACTGCAGGCGCGCTTGGTCTGGCAGGTAAATTTGTATATGCTCAGGAGCGCAAGCCCAATGTTTTATTGATTATTGTTGACCAGTGGAGGCAAAGGCGCTGGTTTCCGGAATCCGCACGCCTTCCCGGATATGAAAGGCTATGCCGAGAAGGTCTTGAGTTCACCAATTTTTTCACTTCAGCGGTTCCGTGTTCTCCGAGCAGAGCCTGTCTTTTCACAGGTCTGCATATTACCCAGCATAATGTTCAGTCAAATGTTAATTCCGGGATGAACCCAGAGCTTGACCCTGGAATTCCGACCTTGGGTCATCGGTTTAAGGAGGCTGGCTATCAAACTCCTTATTTTGGCAAATGGCATCTGAGCGGGATGAAAAAGACCGCGAGAGAGAAGCTGGACGCTTATGGATTCACGGACTGGGTTCCTCCAGACCACCATGGTACGCCTTATGACGGGCTTTTGCACGACCCAATTTTCACAGACCAGGCAATTCACTGGTTGAGAAAAAACGGAAAAAAAGAGCCCTGGTTTTTGACCTTGAGCCTGGTCAATCCTCACGACATCTGCTATTACCGGAGATTGGATGTTCCGCCTTTAGTGGTGCCGGATGTTTTTGAACATCTGCCTGAGAATTTCAATGATGACCTGAACGATAAACCGCGCATACAGAAAATATACCGAGACGCTATGGGCAAACTCCTGGGCACTGGACCCAATCAGCCTGAACAGGTCTGGCTAAAATATCTGGACTTTTATTATTACTTGATCCGAAAAGTTGACGAGCAGGTTGCAAGAATTCTCACGGAGCTTGATCGCTTGGGCTTGTCAGAAAACACAATTGTCATTTTCACCGCAGACCACGGCGAGATGTGCGGGTCTCATAAGCTTCAGGCAAAAGGACCTTTTGTTTATCAGGAGAATAACAATGTTCCTTTTGTGATCCGCTGGTCTGGAAAAATACCGGCAGGGACTAAAACCGAGGCGCTCGGGCAGAATCCAGATTTATTCCCAACCCTGCTTGAGCTTGTTGGAATCAATGCTGACACCGGTTATCTTCCGGGGAAAAGCCTTGCGCCAGTAATTTTTTCCAGAAAACAGGATGTCCATCAATATATCCTGATGGCAATGGGAATGAATCTAAGAGACCCAAACGCTGGCGGAATGGGGATAATTGGGAGCCTTGCCCGAACCCTGGGAGTTAACACCGGTGGAGCGCCTGCTCAAATCCGGGCAATTTTTGACGGAAGATACAAATTCGCGCGTTACTTTGATGAAGGGTTAGAGGAAGAATACGAGCTTTATGACCTGAAGAATGACCCGCTGGAGATGCATAACCTTGCCAGAGACACTAGCTATGCGGTTATAATGAAGGAAATGGCTGATAGGCTCAAAGAGGCGGAGCAGAAAGAAATGGCGCGGATTGCCAGCGATGATTGGAAAATCAAATCCTGAAAATGATGATGGCTCAGGAGGTGAATTAAATGGGGCTTAAGAGTGCGCAGGAATATATTGAGAGTTTGCGCAAGCTCAATCTGGATTTGTATTTGCTGGGAGAAAAGGTTGAGAACTGGGTGGACCATCCGATCATCAGACCATCAATCAATTCTGTGGCAATGACCTACCAGCTTGCGCATCTGGCTGAGACTCAAGAACTTGCTTTAACCAAATCTATGCTAACTGGCGAGAGGGTTAATCGGTTCAATTCATTGTTCCAGAGCGCGGAAGACCTAGTTTTGAAAGTGAAACTTCAGAGGGAGATGGGCAGAAGAACAGGAGCTTGTTTTCAGAGATGCGTTGGGATGGATGCTGTAAATGCAGTGTTCAGCACGACCTTTGAAATTGACAAAAAATACGGAACAAATTATCACCAGCGATTTAAGGAATGGCTCAAATATGTTCAGCAGAACGATTTGATGGTTCAGGGAGCAATGACTGATGTCAAGGGCGACCGGGGATTGAGTCCGTCCAACCAGGCTGACCCTGATTTATTTGTTCATATTGTTGACAGAAGCAATCACGGAATAGTTATCCGGGGAGCCAAGGCAAGCCAGACTGGAACCGCTAATTCTCACGAAATCCTGATTATGCCCACGCTAAAATTGCGAGAGGGAGAGGAAAATTATGCGCTTTGTTGCGCAACTCCCACGGACGCGAAGGGCATTCATATTATTTATGGCAGACAGCCGAATGACACTCGCAAGCTGGAGGGCGGAGAGATAGACATCGGAAATTATTGCTTTGGCGGTCAGGAGACCCTGACCATTTTTGATGATGTGTTCATTCCAGAAGAGAGAGTTTTTATGGCAGGAGAGATTGAATTCTCTTCAATGTTAGTTGAGCGCTTCGCATCCTATCACAGGCAGAGCTATGGCGGATGCAAGTCCGGGATCGGAGATGTGCTGGTAGGCGCTTCAGCGTGTATGGCGGATTATAATGGCGTGTCCAGAGCATCCCATATCCGAGACAAGCTTGCGGAAATGGTTCATCTGGTAGAGACAATTTACTCCTGCGGATTAGCCTGCAGTTATGAAGGTAAAAAAACCGAGGCGGGAAATTTTCAGTGCGATATCCTCCTTGCTAATGTCTGCAAACTCAATGTCACCCGGCTTCCTTATGAGCTATGCAGGCTGGCTGAGGATATTGCTGGCGGACTCCTGGTCACTATGCCTTCTGAAAAGGACCTGAAAAATCCCCGGGTCGGGAAATTTGTGGAAAAATATCTGAGAGGAAAAGCAGAAGTTCCGACCGAGCATCGGTTGAGGATGCTTTCACTTATACATTCAATGACAATGGGAACAAGCGCGCCCAGCTATCGCACTGAATCCATGCACGGAGCCGGGTCCCCGCAGGCGCAAAAAATTATGATTGAGAGACTCGCTGATCTGGAATCAAGAAAAAAGCTTGCTCGCAAAATCGCGGGAATTGCTCGGAGAGAGGATGCGCCTGGCTGACAATGCGCTAAAACTATAAGCCGTAAAGGAGTAAATATGAAGCAGAAGAATTTACAAGGATGCAAGAGCCAGAGGGTAATTTATTGAAGGGCATGGGCTTGGGAGATTTTGTAATGAACCATGCCTTGGTTCTGGGAAATATGTTTTTTATCCTGGGGAATAGAGCCTGCTACGAGAAAAAATGCGGAAACGAAGGGATTTGATTTCAGACAGAAAAAGATAGGAGGAAAAAAAATGAAGAGACGAGAATTTTTGAAAAATGCCGGGGTGACATTTGCCGGGATGGCGCTTGGGAATCATTTGCTCAGAGCAGAATCCAGTAAGCCCAACATTTTACTAATTGAAGTTGACCAGATGAGGTTTCCGAGATGGACTCGGATCAGCTGGACCAAAAACATTGAACGGCTTGTTAAGCAGGGCTTGAGCTTCAATAAGCATTTCACCTCTGCAGTGCCCTGCTCGCCCTCTCGCGCCTGTTTGTTCACAGGCACTTACACGACACAGAATAAGATGTTCACCAATTGTGATTTTGTTGAAGGAAGGCTTCAGCCAAGCCTGAATCCAAAAATACCCACTCTGGGGCATATTTTCCGAAACGCTGGTTATCGCACCCCATATCGCGGCAAATGGCATCTTACTCGCAAGAAAGACCGGAATAAGCAAGACCCATTGATAGATTATGGCTGGGAGGGATGGAAGCCTCCAGAGGCGCCGTTTGGAGGACCGCCTTATAATGGACAACTTATGGACCCGGTTTACACCAATGAAGCGATTGACTGGCTCAAAAATCCTGATAGCAAGAAACAGCCATGGTTTTTAGTCTGCAGTCTGGTTAATCCTCACGACATCTGCGCGTATCCCAGGTTCTATCCTCAGGAAAAACTCAAGCCGATAAAACACGAGAAACCACCTGAAAACTGGACTGATGACCTCTCTACAAAGCCCGGTTGCCAGAAGGAGTATCAAATTCGCTGGGGCAAGCTGAGTGGACAAATAGATGTGAATGACGGAGACCAGTGGCGCAGGTATCTTGACTATTATGTAGAATGTGAGGAGATGGTTGACAGGGAGATAGGAAGACTTCTGGACGCTCTTGAGAAATCTGGTCAGGCGGATAATACCATTATTGTTTTCACATCTGACCACGGCGAAATGGCAGGCTCGCATAAACTAAGGACCAAAGGGAATTTCGCTTATGAGGAGGTTATGAATGTTCCACTGATTTTTGTCTGGCGCGGGAAAATTCCATCTGGAGTATCAACTGATGCGCTTGCGAGCAATGTAGATGTGCTTCCCACCCTGGTCTCTCTGGCTGGCATCAGAAATCCGAATTATACTGCAGGCGTTGACCTTACGCCTATTTTACAGAATCCTGTTTCCGGCTCGGTCAGGGAGGAAATTATTTATAATGTAGATTGGGAATTTATGGTAACGGTAAATCGGAGCGCGGAGCAGGTCAGCGCATTTGAAAATCCAGCGAGAATAAGGGCTATCCGGAACAAAGACTGGAAATACGCTCGGTATTTCAGTTTGACAAAAGATGATACAGAGGAAGAGCTTTATGATTTGAAAAACGACCCTCTTGAGATGCATAATCTTGCGCGCGACCCAGGCTATCAGAAGAAGCTCAAAGAGATGCGCGACCGGCTGATGGCGCAGGAAAACGAGATCAGTAAGAATTCCCCGGACTATTTTTAATTACTGATGCCAGTCAAAAAATCAGGGCGTCCCTGAACCTGCGTTCAAGGACGCCCTGTTATTAACACCTGTATTATGCTCCGGAACAAATTCTATGTTCCGGGCTTGAGATTATATTATTTCTTCTGGTTACTCTCCCTTCTCTACAATATGTGCGCGCTTATAACCCTTTCCAAGGGAGTGTATTCTCGCCAGCGCGACCTGAGCATCTGCTCTGGTCTTGAATGGACCTGCAAAGACCACATTAGGCTTGCCCGGGCTCTTCTTATTATAAGCGGGAATTCCCAGTTGTCTTACCGCGTTGACTTTTTCTTGCGCTTCTTGTAAGTTATCAGCAGTCGCTACCTTAATAAGAAATTCACCTTCACTCTTTTTAGTTTCCTTCCCAGAGCCCTTGGATGATGGTTGAGTAACAACATAAACGGTTTTAGTTCCTCCAGTCTCCTCCTCCTTCTTGGTTTCCTCAGCCTCTGCCGCGGCTATGGCATCCTGCGCCGCCTGAATTTTTGCCTGAGCCCCAGGCTCCTTGGATTTACTATAGTATTCAATCGCAACCTGATAGTCGCCTTTATTAAAGTAGTCTTCTCCAAGATTGAAATAAGCCTGGCTGATCTTATTCTGCGCATTACTATTCTCAGACTGCTGGTAATAATTTATGGCATCCTGCCAATTCCCAGCCTTAAATGCCTTTTCCCCCAGGTTATAATAGCATTCACTGATCTTGTTTTTGGCAAGCGCGACCTTATCCGGAGATGGTCCAGTTGCCAGATACGCCTGATACAGGCTAATGGCCGCTTCATAGTTCCCAGCCAAAAATTGCGCATCCGCATCCTTCAACGGAGATTTTGCCCAGGGCAATTTGTCGCAGGAAAAACTTGCGACGGAAAAAATCAACACCCAAACCGTCAGCATCAATCCTAAATACTTTTTCATTTTTTTATCCTCCTTTTTTACTTTTTTAGTTTGGATTACCAGCCTCTCCCTAGAGGCTGAGACCCTACCATCCAAACTTTTAGCTCTATTTTATTAAATTTATCCCATTTGTCAAGAGTGATAACCCTATCCCAGCAATTCCGCAAAACATTGTCGGAATGATGGTATGGGTTAAGAAACAAACAGGATTTTGGGTCTGGCAGAAGATAGTTCAAGACCACGAAAAATTTTCCCGGGAAAAACGCGCTTTGTTTTGGTCTGCTTGTGGCTTATTGCTTGAGACCACTGGTCAGAGAGAGCATCCAGCAACTCCCAAAACTCCTGATAGTTCCGGACCCATTCCTCAACATCCCTTCAACTCAGCAGGAACCGTCCGCATCCTGGTCTTACCTCTCCGGATTTGCTCTATCACCAGTAAAAGATGTCTATCTCCTCGCTCACATCTGCATCCCGGCTTCCCACACTTGGTCTCAAGAGTCAATAGACTGCTCCGAAGCATACACGCCCTGATCGCGACTTTGCCCCCACCCTACCATTTTGCTCCGAAAAAGAAATTTTCTTTGGGATTATTTGTTCTTATGAGGATAAAGATTCATAGCTTGCGGAATTGTGATTTTCAGCCTTGCGAGCAAAGCCAGAATATGATATCATTTGAAACTTAAGATGAACAAGGAGGATTAGAGAATGGGACGAGCAGTGGGAATAGACCTAGGAACCAGCACGAGTTGCGTTTCCGTTGTCAAGGATGGAAAGCCAATCGCCATCCCGGGTCCGGACGGCAAGCTGATCCAGGCATCAGTGGTGAGCTTTCTTCCAGACGGAACCCGCGTGGTGGGAAACGCGGCAAAGAAGATGATGATAGAAAACGCTGAGAACACTGTTTATTCAGCAAAGCGGCTGATCGGGAGAAAGTTTTTCTCAGCAGAGGTCAAGAAGGCTCAGGCTGTTTGCTCTTACAAGATTGTGGAGGGAGACAACCAAAGCGTTCGGATTCGTATCCGGGACAGGGATTATTCGGTACCGGAGATTAGCGCAATGGTTCTGATGGAGATGAAGAAGATCGCAGAGGCTTATCTTGGGGAAGAGGTTGATAAAGCGGTGATTTCTGTGCCAGCGAATTTCAATGATGGTCAAAGGCAGGCGACCAAGGATGCGGGAACAATTGCCGGCTTAAATGTTCTTAGGATCATAAATGAGCCGACTTGCGCCGCGCTGGCTTACGGCTTTGGCAAGAACTTGAAGCAAAAGATAGCTGTCTATGATTTTGGGGGAGGAACTTTTGATATCTCTATCCTGGAGGTTGGAGAGGATGTGTTTGAGGTCATCAGCACTGCTGGCGACACTTACCTTGGAGGGGACGATTTTGACGACCGGCTGATTGAGTATTTTGCAGAGCGCTTTATGAGGGAGCACGATATTGACATCCGCTCTAACCGCATGGCGCTTCAGAAGCTAAAGAACGCATGCGAGCAGGCAAAGATAGATTTGACCGAGAAGCTGGAGACCAGGGTTTATGTCCCGGGGATTATAGAGACAATGCAGGGAAAGATGGACCTTGACTATACCATTAACCGAAACTATTTCGGACAGATGATTATGGATTTAATTCAGCGCTCCTTTAAGGTCTGCGACGAGGCGCTCCAGAACGGCAGGCTCACGGTCAGCGACATTGATGCTTTGATCCTGGTCGGCGGTCCTACAAAAAGCCCGATTATTCAGGATGCTGTCAAGAATTATTTTTTCAAAGACCCTCAGTCAGGAGTTGATCCAGAGTTAGTGGTCTCAATCGGAGCCGCTATTCAGGCGGCAACCCTAACCGAGCGTAAAGCAGGCGCATTACTCCTGGATGTAACGCCAATGAGCCTGGGAATCGCAACTGCAGGCGGATTGATGGATGTTCTCATTGAAAGGAACACGCCTATCCCGACCGAGTCCAGCAGGATTTTTACAACCACACACGACAACCAGACCGCGGTCAAGATCAAAATTTTCCAGGGAGAAAACAAGTTCTATGAGCAGAACGAGCCTCTTGGAGAGTTCAGACTCACGAATATTCCGCCTGCGCCCAAAGGAGACCCAAAAATTGAAGTCACCTTTGAGATAGACGCCAATGGCATTGTCAATGTCACTGCCAAGGACAAGGACACAGGCAATGCGCAATCGGTTCATCTGACGGTCTCAGGCGGATTGAGCAAGGACGAGATAGAGAGGCTGAAGAAGGAGCACGCGCGTGATGAGGAAGTCACAGGATTCAAACCAAAAGTGGAATTATCTGAATAATGTATAATGGAGGAATTGCGAGATGGTGGATGAGGAGTTCAAGCGTCAGGTTAACTCTTTAGCCAAAGTCATTGACGAACTGGACTACTACCAAATTCTTAAAATAGACCAGATGGCGTTTGAGGAGGATATTAAAAAGGCATACTTTGAAGAGTCAAGGATTTATCATCCGGATAAGTATTACACCGAGCCTCTGGAATTTCAGGAAAAGATCACAAAAATTTTTAAACGCGTGTGCGAGGCTTACAAGGTGCTCTCAGACCCGGACAAAAGAGCCCTTTATTCAAAACTGATCAACGGACCCGAGCGAGAGAAATATCTCCGATTTGACATCCGTCTCCTCAAAGCAGAAGCCGAGAAGAAAGAGGATGAGGGATCATCGCCAATGGCAAAGAAATACTACAAAATGGCTAAAACCGCTATTGCCAACAAGGACTATAAAGCCGCCAAGATCAATCTTCAGCTTGCCATCAAAATGGAGCCAAATAACCAGACTTTCCAGGATAAACTCAAGGAAGTCAATGAGATCCTCTCCAGCAGAAAAGGCCTATAACTAGGAACGACTAGATGGTCGCCATAATAACTGATTTTTAACTCGGTTCCCAGAAGTCTGCCATAAAATAAATAGGTTATCTGTCCAGGGAAATGCTTTAAGGCCGAACCCATGCCTGCTTCCCAGACATCTAAAGCATTGGAGGTAGTAGTTGAAATGAAATGGAATCAGGCAGTAATTGCAATTATGCTCCCGCTGGTGTTCCCGAGCCTTGTCTTTGCCCAGGAGAGCCTGAACCAGACAACCCTACACCCGAACCTATATATGACGCCACTTTCTAGCTACTCTCGGTACGGAAAAAGCCTTGCTATAACTCGCCAGCCAGAACTGATGTATATGCTGGACAGAATCCAGCGCGAAATCCAATCCAGCAGGTTTGAGATTCTGGACTTAAATCAAGCGCCCAAAGCTGGATTGGGCTTCTGGAGCAATCCAAATGTCCTAGCCCCAGAAGTCAGGTTCCTCGGACTTGCTGTCAAAGTCAATATCAGGCTTACATACTTCCCGGATTCAGACCAGGGAAGACTCGCAGACGCTCTGGACGCTTTTGGAAAAGACCTGATTAAAATTATGGGAGACACCCTGGAGCTAATCCCGGAACCCTCAGTCAAAGGGATCGTCCTGGTTCTCATCTATTCCAAGGCTGAACTTAAAGACCCAGCCTTCTACGACAAAGCCGAAGCATCTGTCATTTACATCTCACGCACAGACCTCAAAAAATTCAACTCATTCCAGATAACCCTGCATAAACTATTTGAAAATGTGGACTGCTATTACTTCAACGGAAAAGACCAAATAAATGTCCTCCTTAATTACTTCCTCCGCGGATAGGGAGCAGACCTTAAATTTTAGCTAAGCTCTTGACTCTTAAAGCAACCTATGGAATTGGGGTTAGTTCTCTACCTTAGTTAGCAAGGGTCGCGAGACACGCGTGTCAGAGGAGGACTGCTTTGTCCGGTGTAGAAGGCATTTATTCTCCTTAACCTTGTATCTCTGGACAGGGCGCGCGTGTTTTGCGCCTGTAGAAGAATTGCTGGAATATGAGAATGTGGAAGCGGATTTTAATTTGATATGGAATGGATTATAATGCTCTTAATAGATAGGTTTTAAGGATGCCAGGGATGAAGAGGTTTTTTATTTTGGGAATAATTTTTTTGCAGTTTTTGCTGACGGGATTGGCTTCTGCGGCGATTGAGGATCAATTTCAATACAGGTTTTTATGGCCCAGAGATTCTAATGAGCCTGGGAAAAATTTGCTGGAGCTTAAAGCAAATCTCAGGGACAGCGCACATAAAATAGAGACACGGCTAGGGGATGCTGATATAAAATACTTTGACCTGGTATTGCCTTCAGGGGAGCTTGTAGCGCAGACAGAGATGATCAGCATAACCGCTCGGAACGATGTTTTGATTTTCCGAACGCAGATTCTAAAGCCCATCACAGCTCCCACTGGCGTTTATGAAAAGCCTGCTTTTGCTCTGCCTGCGATCAAGCCTGTAAAAAATTTGAGCAATGTTCTGAATTTTAAGATTGAGGAATTTATCACGCCTTCTCATCGGAAGCATCCGACCACAGGACCTGTGGTGATGTATAGCGATTCTCTGGATGTATTGATTATGTCTCCGCTGGATAATTTTATGTCAGCGATGCAGGCTCCGGTTAATGATGAATGGCATTGCGGTTTTGGTGGACTAAATAAGGAGATTCCTGCGGACACACAAACTATTACTATCCTGGTTTCAGGAAAGGGCATCAATGATACGATGATGAAGTGGGGGGAGTTGGTTCAGAAATGGCATAATCATAAACCTGCGGACCCTTATGCGGATGTGGCAATGAGCAGGCTCGGATACTGGACTGATAATGGCAGTTATTACTATTACAGGACCGAGCCTGGGAAAACTTATGCGGAGACTCTACTTGCCGTGAAATCATACGCAGACCAAGAGGGCATCCCTTATGGTTATTTCCAGCTTGACTCCTGGTTTTATCCCAAGGCGGAAATTGATTTAAGGTCTTCGCATAACCGGGGCGGGGTTCTTTTATGGGAACCTAACAAGGATATGTTTCCAGAAGGACTGGATGCTTTTCAAAAACAGCTCGGGCTTCCGCTTGTTGCGCACAATCGTTATGTTTCTGATGAGAGCCCTTACTGCGAGAAATACAAATGCGTTTATCATAATGGAGACAGGAGGCGAGGGGCTTATCCCGCTGACCCGAAATTCTGGGACGAGATTATGGACAACGCAGTGAGATACGGTGTGAAGGTTTATGAGCAGGACTGGCTTTACACGCATATGGATATGATTCCCTGGATGAGAGAGGGCATTCATAATGCAGAGAGCTGGTATGATGCTATGGCTAATGCGGCTGAGAAGCGCGGGCTTACGATGCAGTTATGTATGGCGTCTCCGGAATTTTTGATGCAGGCGCTAAAGCATCCGAACGAGACGCATGTTCGGACATCACACGACTACAAGGGAGGAATCGCCAAGGCTTTTTTCTGGGTGCCTTTTCACAAAGCTGGTTTATTCGCCTGGTCAGTTGGTCTATGGCCCTTCAAGGACAATTTCCAGACAACTGCTGGACAAAGACCAACCTATAACATCATTCCTGAGGCAAACCCGATGGAAGAGGCGCTGGTAGCGGCGTTGTCAGGGGGACCGGTTGGACCATCTGACAGGATTGCCGCCTCTGATCCGGAGCTTATTCTGAGGACCTGCAGAAAGGATGGCTTGCTGTTGAAGCCTGATAGACCTGCAACTCCGCTTGACATAATGTTTATATACAATCAGCGCTTTTTAGGCGGGAAAAAGCCGTGGGTGGTGAGCACAGAGAGCAAGCACGAGATTGGCAGAACGGTTTATCTGGCGGCATTCAATCTCTGGCCTATGTCTATGTATGAGCCCTGGGTCTCCTTCCCTGAAATCGGCATTTCTGGCAAACATCTGGTGTTTAACTATTTAACCGGAGATTATGAGATAAATACGGACAAAATCCATTTCGGAACGATGAAGCCGGAAAAGGCATATTACTATATCTTATGCCCGGTTCTTGCGAATGGCATTGCAGTGATTGGCGAGACTGGAAAGTTCATTACTATGAGCGCTAAACGCTTTCCATCTGTAAAGCTGGAAAAGGATAGTCTGGTTATGAGGATTGAAGGTGTTGCGGGAGAAAAAATAGGGATTGCGCTTTATTCAGAGAAGCCTTTGAAGGAAATTGTTTCAAAAGATTTGAGCGCGGATGTGCCTAAATTAGACCCAGGGCTCATCAATCTGAACATCCTGATACCTGAATCAGGAAAAACGGAATTGAGGATAAGATAGCCTAGCTTGATTTTCGCGCGGATGATCTTGATAGTGCAAATTTTTTGCAATTGACTTTTACCCGGATTGAATTAAAATTCTTTTGAGCTATTTATTGCCGGAGTGGTGGAACTGGGAGACGCGCGGGACTCAAAATCCCGTCCTGCCTAGCAGGGTGAGGGTTCAATTCCCTCCTCCGGCACCACATACACTCGCAACTGGAAAAGAGAAACAGGCAAAGGATTTTAATTCTATGCTCCCACCAAATAGCAAATACTAAAAAAATCTGATATGATGCTAAATAAATGGCGAGAGAAAGCGAATGACACAGGAATCAATAAATAAGACCAGGATCAAACTGTTAGCGTTATGCTTTGGCATCAGTGAGTTGCCACGGATTTTTTGGGACACAGAATTGGGTTAAATTGGATTAAGGAGGTAGGTGGCATGAACAAGGAAGATAGGGAGCAGGGAGCAGTCCGCGCAACGGAGCGAGCGAAGTTGCGCCCAGCGCTGGAGCCTCACGACCCGTCCGGTAACCTCTCTTTTTATAGGATTAGCAAAATGTGCTTAAATAGTGTCCAAGAAATCGGGCGCGATACAGGTTAGTCTTACACTTATATGGTTAGTCATCAAGAAATAATAAACAAGAAAATTCTAAAAGGAGGAAATTTGATATGGGCTTGAGTAAGAAAGATATTCTTAACACTTTTATTTTTAAAAATGAAGGTTCACACGGAGTTTGTGTGGATAGGTTATTAGGGGGCAAAGTTGGTGAAAAAGTCCAAGTTGGAGCGGTTTTCTGCGCTCCAGTTGACAAGGTTAGTGCATCGGTAAGCTCTATTGCCTTGTGCTCAAATTGTGCCAATAACACATCAAAATTGACTGAAATTTTTAGAAGCATCACTAATTACGGCAAAGCCCTAAAACCTTTTAATTTCAAACAATTGCCTCAATTTTCCTCGCATACTCAACTACTTAAGCAAAAGCTCAAAAAAGGACTTAAAATCCCCTTCCGCGTAGCGGGGGGTGAGGGTTCAATTCCCTCCCCGGGCACCAGATAAGGTTGAAGGGATGAAAATGTTCAGGTTCAAATTGAACGAGTTAATTAAAGCGGTCTGTTTTATACCAATAGCCATAGCGCTTCTAGGAATCTCTGCGGGGCAATCTGAAGGCAAAGCAAAGAATTTATCTGAGCTTGAGCGAGAATTCAGGGCGCTTCCAGTTGAGACAAGGTATTTGTTCGGACCCCTCTTCTGGCTTCACGGAGATGAGAGCAGGGAGCGGCTGGAGATGGAGCTTGAGAAGGTTCTGGAGGGAGGCAACGGATGTTTCACTGCGGAGTCTCGTCCTCATAATGACTGGCTCGGCCAGGGTTGGTTCCGTGACCTGGGGATATGTCTGGATTTTGCTAAGCGTAATAATGTCAAGATGTGGATTTTTGATGAGAGGTGGTGGCCCAGCGGAGAGGTTGGCGGAAGAGTTCCTCAGAAATATGCGAGCAAGGTTTTGCGCGGGGATGCGGTTTCTGTGCAGGGACCGAGCCGGGTTGAGCTTTCAGGCTTTAATGAGCAGTTGGTAGCTGTGATAGCAGGGATAGACACTGGAGATGGGATTGATGGAGAGAGCCTGATTGACCTGACAGAGGAAGTGCGAGACGGGAAATTAGTGTGGGATGTTCCGCGCGGGAACTGGAGCGTGATGAAATTCTTCTGGACTTATGCTGAGAAACGGAGGGGGAACTATCTTGTGGATGGCGCGAGCAAAGATGCAGTGGAGTGGTATATTGAGACGGTTTATCAGCCTCATTATGAGCGGTTTAAGGAAGATTTTGGGGATACGATTCAGGGATTTTTTTATGATGAGCCTGAGACCTGGGGAGACTGGGGCACAGAGGTCATTCCGATGCTGAAGTCCAGAGGGGTGGATTGGAAAAAGGCTCTGGTAGCCTGGAAGTTTGAACTGGCTGGGGAGGAACAGGTTGCGGCGAGGTATGAATATCAGGATGCTAAAGCAGAAGCCTGGGGCAGGACTCTTTACGGAGGAATTTCAGAGTGGTGTCATAATCATGGGGTGAAATCCATCGGGCATTTTCTGGAGCATAATCAACTTTACCTGAGCCAGAAGCTATGCGCCGGGAATATGTTTCAGCTAATGAAATACTCGGACTTTGGCGGGATTGATGTTGTAGGAAAACAGCTTCCACCAGGAAGGAGATGGCTTGGAACATACCAGATAGCAAAATTAGCCAGCTCTATTTCGCATAGTTACGGAAAAAAGGATGATATAGCAATGGTGGAGATTTTCGGGGCGCGCGGACAGGATTTAACATATCCAGAGATGAAATGGACTGCTGACCAGATGCAGGTCCGGGGAGTGAATTTTTTTATTCCGCATTCGTTTAATCCGCGCGCTCCGTATGACACTGATTGCCCGCCTTATTTTTACAATGGGGGTTATGAGCCTCGCTGGCCTCTTTACAGGGTTTTTGCGGATTATGTAACTCGGTTAAGTTTAATGCTCACAGGAGGGCATCATATTGCGCCTGTGGCTCTGCTTTTTGTGGGAAACAGCGCTCATGCTGGCAAGTTTGTGACGCCTGAGCAGATGACCACAGTATTGCAGGATGCGCTCTTTGATGTGGATTGGATTCCTTATGAGGTCTTTGAGAGAGACACGAGGCTCTCCGGTGATGAGATTAAATTATTCGGAGAAAGTTATAAGGTTTTGATCGTTCCTCCAGTTGAGGTTATCCCGTATGAGACCCTGGCAAAGGCGAAAGAATTTTTTGACCAGGGCGGAGTGGTGGTCGGATACGGGTTTTTGCCGAGCAAATCCGGGACACTGGGAAGGAGCGGAAAGGATATTTCAGCATTGACAGAGGCTGTATGGGGCTATAATCCCAGACCGGGATTAAATGCGCTCAAGAGAAGCGCGAATGGCGGCAGGTCATATTTTCTTCCATTAAAACCGACTGTGGAGCAAATTCAGAAGGTTTTGAGCCAGGACGCTGGCATTCATCCGACTCTGGAGGTTGTTGAAGGGGAGACCAATCACTGGCTTCATATCCTGCATCGGGTAAAGGCAGGAAGGGATGTTTTTTTCATTACCAATCAGAATATCTCAGGCGGAGCAAGGTCTTTCAGATTCAGGATTACTGCGCAAGGCGAGCCAGAAAGCTGGGACGCTATGCGGAACGAAATTACAGCAGTTAAGCACACGCGGTTGAGCAATGACCTTGTTGAGTTGAGCCTTACCCTGGAGCCTTATGAAAGTGTGCTGTTGGTTTTTAATTCTCAGGCGAGGGAACTGCCGATGCGGTTAGACCCTGATACCAAGCCTGAACTTGAGATTCCAGTGGAGATTGATCCAAGCGTAAAAGAATCCCGGATGCCTGCGCTCAAACCGCCAAAAATCTTCAGCCTGTCTAACCCCAGACCAATGCTGACTGTAAGCCCGGTCAAAGCCAATCCATTTAACGGAAAAGTATATTTGCCAGAGGAAATTGATTTGAAAAAAACGCGCGTTTATCTGGTCTGTGAAGATATTTCGCCAGAAGCCGCGGCTAGAATCACGCTCAACGGTATGTATGCTGGAGGGTTTATTGAAAAGCCTCTCAGGCTGGAAGTGAGCGGATTTTTAAGACCAGGGATGAACACCATCCGGATTGAGCCGTTTGCGCCAAAATCAGTTAAGCTGGCGGTGTTTCAAAAATAATATGCGCGCCTTCTTTGTTCGCTAATCCATCAAAGAGCTTCCTGTAACCTCGTCAATCCATTTCAAGTAGCTCGGATTTCCACTAAGAATCGGCAGAGCAATAATCTCCGGAACATCATAAGAATGAATCTCCTTAATCCGATTCATCATCTCAGTAAATACATCCAATTGACTCTTGATGATCATCAGGCATTCTGATGCCCGCTCCAGAGACCCCTTCCAGGTGAACACCGAGGTCACCGAATCAACTATATTCGCACACGCACATAGCTTCTCCGAAACCAGAACCTCCGCGATCCGAAGCGCCTCCTCCTTGTCCCGAGTCGTTACCAAGACCACCAGATGCCTGATCCCCTCATCCTCATATCTCTCAAAAATTTCTTCCATATCTATCGCCTCCCTGACTTCAACAGCATCCTTGCTGAAAGCCCGTGCCTATCCTTTGAGCACCGCTTTTGGAACCAGCCTTGCCACAGGCTCTGCCAAGCCCGCACTGATCACGCTCTCTATCACCAGGTCAATATCCTTATAAGCCGCTGGCGCTTCCTCCTTCGCAGAACGCCAGTCCTCTGCAATAAGAAAAATCCCATCCATACTCCTCGCAAACTCCTCGTCGCTCACTGCGCCTGCCCGATGCTTTTTCCCACGCGCCTCGGTCCTGCTCATCACCCTGCCAGCGCCGTGGTTCACTGAGCTGAGCGTGAGCTCGCTCTCATCCCTGCCAGCAAGGAAATAACTCGCAGTGCCCATTGAGCCCGGAATCAGAACCGGCTGACCTGTGTCCGCAAAAATAGTGCCCTTCATCCTAGCTAGACCAAATGCGCGAGTTGCGCCCTTGCGATGAATCAGAAGATTCCTTCCCTGATGGTTCTCATACTTGGCGATATTATGAGCAACATCATAAATCAGACGGATCGCAATTTCTCCTAAAATCTGCCTGAGAGCACCCTTCACCAGAACCGACATCAATTGCCTATTCGCAAACGCAAAATTAGCCGCGCACTTCATTGCTGAAAGATAGCTCTGACCTTCTTTGCTATCAACAGGCAAAAAGCAAAGCTGATTGTTAGGCTGACCCCCTCCGTGCGCATCATCATATCTCCGAGCCAGCTTCATATAATCATCCCCTACCTGATGCCCGAACCCACGAGAGCCAGAATGAATCATCATTGTCAACTGCCCTTCAAAAATCCCAAACCGCTGAGCCAGCTTTTGATTATAAACCCTCTGAACCTCCTGCAATTCTATAAAATGATTGCCACCGCCTAAAGTCGCAAGCTGGTCCTTCCCACGATTAAATGCATTCTGGCTCACAGCAGAGCTATCTCCATCCATTGAACCCTTATCCTCAATCCTCGCCAGAACCTCTCGCTCCTCATCATCGTTCCAGAATTCCCAGACCGGATGACCCTTTTTCCGAACATTGAACAAGCCAGATACACCCTGCTCTATCACCATCCTGAAATCATCATCATTCAGCGCAACATTGCTCTTGCCCTCTCCAAGCGGAATAAAATGATGAATCCGATGCGCAAGCTCTTTAACCTGAACCTCTTTAACTGGCAGGGGAGTGGTCAGCAATCTCATCCCGCAATTTACATCATAACCCACAGCCGCCGGAACTACATAACCATCCAGCGCAACCACACAACCAATCGGCACTCCATATCCCTGATGAATGTCAGGCATACCCCAGGCTTCAACCACGCCCGGCAAACGGCACGCATCCTTTAACTGCCTCAACGCACCTTCCTCTATATCAATCCCCTCTCTCGCAAGAATCCTTCCCGGAATCCTCATCCCAGCCTCCGCCGGAACCTCAATTATGTTCTCATCTATCCGCTTCATATTTGTTCCTTATAGGGCTATATGGCACTCGCATTTTATCTTAAAAGATCATAAGCGCAAGAAAGAGTGAGGTCAACCGGAGCGACTCATTTTTCACCATTCACCCTTCACCGCTTTGAATGTGCCGACACCAGACCCAGCATTAAAACGCACGCAAGGGTCTATACCCTTAACCCGCTTTTTAAAAAGAAAGGCACTGATGCCCTGGATTCGGTGCAGGTGAAAACCTGCAAGGGACAGAGTCCCTTGACCTAAGGGGCAGAGCCCCTTAACCCACTTTTTAAAAAAAGCACTGATGCCTCGGATTCGGTGCAGGTGAAAACCTGTCAAAGACCAATTCTATCAATGCCGGGGGCTGGTAATTAGCAGGTTTGCAAATATAGGACTGCAGGCACTCCTGCGAGGGGGGCAGGCACTCCTGCCTGCCTTTTCTGCCTCCA